>OQVL01001116.1_pt1 | contig 15641 bp, 19 predicted proteins | sample 1691501 | NCBI WGS metagenome assembly OQVL01 (sample SAMN03418253, study PRJEB22391) | human gut metagenome | biome: human-gut; feature: organic feature; material: feces | host: Homo sapiens | place: Tanzania | collected 2013-01
GAACATCCGGCACGTGGCAAAGATAGATATAGGGCGCACGCTCGCCGCGCATGACGGCTGCCGGAGCCATGCCCGAAAGGCTCTTCGGCGCACTCATCGCCTGCGACGACTGGTCGTACAACGACAAGAAGTACGGACTCTACGAACTGAACCCTGCCACCGGCGAATACTCGCCAAAGGTGCTGATTCCTGAAATCGGCGACGGCAACGGCGGCGCAGTATATGCGGACGGCAAATTCTATGTCTCCGTACTGAAGGAATTCTACGGCAACTTCAACTCCGTGAAACTTATCATCGTGGACACCGAGACGGGCGACAAGACCGTCTACGAACCGGAGCAGACCTATGCCAACGCTGCGGTGAACATGACGTATGATGCCGTGAACAACGTGGTTTACTCCATCAACTATGATGCCACGGGCTACAAATACACACTCTCCACATTCGACCCCGAGACGAAAACCTACACCGTGTTGTGCCCGCTTGACGACTCCTTCTACGGAATGTGTGCCGACGGCAACGGCAACCTCTATGTGATAGACAACTACGGCGACGTGTGTCTGCTCGACAAGACCACCGGAAAGACGAGCGAACCCATCGTGGAGACGGGACTCTCGCCGCAATACTCGCAGTCGTGCTGCTGGAGTCCGATAGACAACAAGATATACTGGGCTGCCTGCAACTACTACAACAGTGAGATTATCGCCATCGACCCGGTAGCCAAGACGCAGAAGACCATTTCTGAATTCAAGAAGGGCGAAGAGTTAAAAAATGTACCCCCACAAATACAGCAAATTGACTTGCGCAGCTGTCCTTACTTGAAAAGCTTGAAGTTTTTATCGGGCAGAGCGCCTAATAATCCCGTCAACGTTGTATGCAGCTTTCAAGGGGAGCGTTTCTTATCCACCGTTCCTGATGATGTGGTTTTGCAAACGCAAGGCAGCCTGTGGGGCAATCCGCAATTTAAGCGAAAACACAAAATGCCTTTGCTACCCAACGCGGCGCATATAAAAGAGTAAAACATACTTATATATAATCGCAAAGTCCTTTGATTTTTCAATCAAAGGACTTTTTTGGCTTTTTGAACAAGAAGCGAATCGATTGCTTAAAGCTTCGGTTTTGGGCAAACGCTTTTGTGCAACAGACTTTGTGGAAAATGAACAGGTCGAACGAAAGCAAAAACTTTTGTTTATAGTTTAATTTTATAAATTTATAAAAATAAGGAATAAAGAAAATGAAAAGATTACAAAATGGTCGTTCTATGATCGAAATGTTGGGCGTATTGGCTATCATCGGCGTCTTGTCCATCGGTGGTTTGGCGGGCTATACAATGGCAATGAACCGCTACCGCGCAAACAATGTTTTGGACTACATCGCACGTTGTGGTGTTGTTGCACAAACAGCTGGTATGGGTAAAGATAACAAGCTTGCGGGCAATCCAAACAGGATTTAGCAAAAACGTTTTTAGTTGTAGGGAGGGTTTAATGGCGGATGGGGCGAGATTCGAACTCGCGTTAGGCTTTCGACCTAAACACACTTTCCAGGCGTGCGCCTTCAACCACTCGGCCACCCATCCAATGTAGGGATACTTATACACAAAAATAAAATAAAAATCAAGCAAAATCTCAAAAAATTTTATTTGCATTTTATCAAATATCCGACTATCATAAAATAAATTGTTTGTTATGGGAGATTTTTGATGAAAAAAACAACACTCTTTTTAGTTCTGTTTGCCTTAGTGACAATACCTGTTTGGGCTCAAACGACCGACACGATTCCCGAGCCTGCAAAGGCCGATACCACGAGCTTGCCAGCGGCACAAGCAAAACCCTCGGCGGAGCCTGCAACGCCAGAGAACAAATCACTTACCACACTGCCTTTGCTGAACGAAGAACGTCCTGTCGTCACTGATGCTTCCTTTGTCGCGCCTGATGCCCCAACACCCGTGGTTGTTTGGGACGACACCAGCACACAATCTGGCGATAGTTCGATAGTGGCGCAGCCTGCCGCGGACGGTGAGGTTGCCAAAACGCAAGAGGCTTATCAACAAGTCATTGCTTATGCCATAGAAGCATCTTCTGCGGCCGTCAGAGAATCTAAACCGCTTGGCAAATACACATGCGAAAAAGTGTTTTCGTTGGAAGGCTATCCTGCACTCAAAGATTACCCGTGCGAATTGATTGTGCATGACACTGAAAACGGGCCTATTGTTGTGCGATACAAAAATATCACAAATGAAATGAGCGCGCAAATCGCGGCATTCATCAAGAATAACCAGCTTTCCGAGGCTGTCAAATATGCCAACGGGCGTTTCCGTTTTGCATTAGATAAGGACGAGCCTGAAGAGGCAAACGCGCAATAATCGCGCACACCGTTTCATTATTTAAAGGGGCAAGGTTAAAAGTACGTTGCCCTTTTATATCAGCCGCGTTGTCTGCTGATAAGCGCTATTGCTTTTTGGACGTCTTTTTCATAATCCGTGCGCACGTCATAGGGTTTTTGCTCGGCTTGCTGCTCGCTTTGGTGTTCGCGAGACATCCGTTGTTGTTCCTTGAGCAACTTTTTCAGCAACCGCCGCTCAAGTGTGTTTATTTTTTTCAAAGCGTGATTTTCAAGATCTTTCATTGTGATTGTCCTTTTAATTGAGAAGCAGGAATGAAGGCAAGCGTTTCGTTATCTTCTTTTGTCATTTTGTCCACGACAAAAGAGACAACGTTTGATGAAAATGGCAGCAAGATAACGACTTGTTGTTTTGGGCTTGCCTGAGCTGTCATTTTGCACCAAAAATCATTTAGCGTATCGGCGGTTATTTTATCTTGACTCAGCTGAGCTTGCAAAGTTAAATAAATCAATCCTTTTGTTTTGATGTGCGCATTTTTGAATGCCTCGAAAGTGGCGCTAGGCTCTGCCTTTCGTAAATCGCTCAGCCCCACGAATGGCACCATCAAATCCAAATAGTACGCCTCGAACAGCTGACTTAGCTCAACCTCTGTCAGCGTATTTGAAAAGTTGATATCGCCCACAACATCCGTTGTTTGAGGAATGTCCAACATCGCCTCAAAGCCCATTTGACGCGCTTGGATAATCTTGTCCGCAGCATCTTGAGCATACGGCGAAAACGACAACGTCACGTTGGGTGGCAATACTTCGAGCGCGTGCTCAAACAAAGCCTCGTCAAGCCCCGTTTGATACAGCACAACAGCCACATTTGGCAAAGCGCTGGTAGCTGTTTTGCGTCCATATAAAAACGCGGCTGCCGTTTCTGTTTGCCATGATCTAGCAAGCGTTTGTGGCGTCAGCGGTTGCTTATCATAGCGCACATAAAAATCGGACTCTTCGGCTTTGGGCGGATAGACATTTTGCAAAGTCGCGGCATTTTCTACTTCACTTTTCGGTGCAATCAAATCAAATGACGTTTTAGGAATCCAGCGTGCGGCCGAATAGTTTTGACAAAACCAGCCGATCCCCGCCAAATAGGCGATTAAAACAAAGCTTAAAAAAATGTATTTTTTCCTCATCGTCATTAAACCTATTATACGCCAAAAAAATAAAAAAGGAAAGATTTTTATCAGATTATTGATACCTCAGCGCTTCAATCGGATCCAGCTTCATCGCTTTGAGCGCTGGAAACAGCCCCGACAAAACACCCACCACGACTGCGACAGAAACGGAAACAATCACTGTCCAAATAGATATAGGTACTTCTTTATCGAACAAAAATCCGCCCAGTTGTGACAAACCGACACCCAGCACAAGCCCCATAAACGAGCCCATAAACGAAATTAAAATGCTCTCGATTAAAAACTGCATCATCACCCATTTATTGGGTGCGCCTAAGGCTTTGCGCGTGCCAATCTCGCGCGTGCGTTCGGTGACAGAAACAAGCATCATATTCATAATGCCAATCGAGCCCACAATCAAAGATATAGACGCAATCGCTCCCAAAAGAAGCGACAAATAAAAGCCCACTTTTTTGACTTGCGCTACCAATTCAGCCATATTGCGGACTGTAAAGTCATCGTCTGCACCTTCTTTTAAATGGTGACGCGCACGCAACAAATAATTCACGCGCTGCATCACTGTTTCCAGTTTATCCTCGCTATCCACCTTGACAAATCCAACATTTACCTTTTGTGGCTGACGCGCGCCTCTGATTTTCTGGCGCAAAGTCGTAAAAGGCATTAAAATGACATTATCCTGATCGTCACCTCCAAGCCCTGCACCTTTTTCTTTGAGCGTACCAATCACCAAAAATGGACGGTTATTTAAGCGAATGCTTTTGCCAATAGGATTTTCAAAACCGAACAGCTCGTCCACCACCGTTTGCCCCAATATCACATAAGATGCCGCTGACTTCAAGTCTCTGACGGAAAAAGCGACCCCCTTATCAATTTCCCAGTTGCCAACTGTCAAATAATCGGGTGTTGTGCCTGTGGCGCTGACAGACCAGTTATTTTTACCGTAAACGGCTTGTACCGAACCTTGCGTTGCATAAGAAGTTGTCATCACATCCTTGAGGCTTTTAATTGCATCCATGTCGTCCCGCGTGACGGTAGGGCGTCCCATTGCCGTCCTGACACCACCACTGGAGGAATAACCTGGCAAAACAATCAGCAAATTACCGCCCATACTGGCAAAGCTGTCATCAATAATTTTTTGGACGGCTTGGCCGACCGCGACCATCAACACGACAGCAGCGACACCAATCATAATTCCCAGCGTTGTTAAAAACGTTCTGAGCTTATAAGAGGTAATAGAAATCCACGCTTCGCCAAAAATCCGCCCAAACATTTGTTATCCTTTCTTTATATAAAACCTTTATTCATCGAGCTTCAAGAACTCTTTGTAGTCATCTTCCCGATAAACTTTCATATTATCTTCATCTGCGCCCTCGGCAACCAAACGATTCTCGGCATCATAGATTTTCATATAATCTTCCGTGCCCGTCAAACGATATAAAAGCTTGCCTGTTTTTTGCTCGCTGATTTCTTGGCTCATCGTGCCGTCAGCATAGATTCTGGACTTGAACAAATAGCCATTTTCGACTTGTTGAAACGAGCCTATCGGCTGGCCATTAACGACCTCTAGATCCATTTTATAGTCTTTGCCTGAAGCCTTCACTCGGCCCGAAACATCATCTTCGCCAGGGCCTGTTTTTTTCAATTGCATCGTGGTATGCTCGCCGTTCACATTTGCGTGATATTCCAAAGACTGCGTTGCTTTGTCAGCCTTCATATAATGCGTGTTAATGCCCGCATTTTCATCACGACCAATCAATTCCACCGTTCCTGCCTCGGCATCAATTTTTCGTTCAATCGAAAGCTTTTCATTGCCTTTTGGATTCGTAATATATGTTTTATCTGGGTTAGCTGTATCTTGTGTCAGATCTGCTTGCATATCCCCAATAGTCACACGATTTGTGCGCTCGTCAATGTGCTCAAAGCTCATATCTTTCAGCTCGTCTGTACCCGTGTGAATAGTCGTTTTGCCCTCGGCCACACCAAAGCCCTGCCCTGTTGGCACTTGGCGAACATCCATCGATGTATCCGTTGTATCAATGGTAGCAACACCAAAATCATAATGTTCGGGTGCGCTTTGCGCCAGCGCGACCGTTGAAACAAAAAGCAATGAAATGCTTGCAAGTAAAAGTTTTTTCATCATATTCTCCCTTATATGTTTTTATCAAAATAGTCTTTAACAGACCCGTCATATTCTATCACGCCATCAGCAATGCGCAACAAGCGTTTCGCGTACATCGCAACATCGGGCTCGTGCGTGACAAGAATAATCGTTATTCCCTCTTTATTCAAGCTTTGAAACATCTCCATAATTTCATCGGAGGTTTGGCTGTCAAGGTTGCCTGTCGGCTCGTCCGCCATAATGATTTTTGGATTGTTAATCAACGCCCTCGCAATTGCAACACGTTGCTGCATACCACCCGACAACTGAGACGGTAATCGATCGGCATAGCCTTTAAGCCCCACGCGCTCAATCATTTGACACGCACGTTCATAGCATTCCTTGCGTCCCACACCTTGGTATAACAACGGCATCGATACATTATCGGCAATCGTGCGTTTCATCAGCAAGTTAAAGTTTTGGAACACAAAACCGATCGTTTTGCCACGAACGCGCGCCAGCTCGTCATCGGAAAGTTTTGATACTTCCTCGCCTGCCAAAATATACTCGCCCGAGGTTGGGCGATCCAAACACCCCAACGTATTCATCAAGGTTGACTTACCGCTGCCTGAATGCCCCATAATTGCGACAAATTCGCCCGCGCAAATGTCAAACGTAATGCCTTTTAACACTTCTTGACTGAGCCCGCCCGCCATAAAATAGGTCTTTTTCAAGTCCTTGACTTCCACGACTTTTTGAGCACAATTTTGCTTTTCTTTAACCATTGTTATCCCTTTTGTTGTCAGCATCTGCTTACATTGGAGGAGGCCCGCGCCGTGTGCTGGAAGCTTTCACATCAGCGATATATTCCGCAATCACATTATCCCCCTCTTTTAAACCCGACAAAACTTCGGCATAGACAACATCAGTAAGTCCCAAATCAATCACATGCGGTTGAATCTGTCTCGTTTTTGCGTTAAATGTATAAACGACCGCTTGCGAGGCTTTTAAATTCGTTGGGCGTGCGCCTTCCATTTGTTGGCGCAAAGCCGCATTTGGCTTGAATTGTACAGTCGTATTTGGAATGCGCAGCACGTCTTTTTTCTCGTCCGTATTTATCGTCACGAAAGCCGTCATCCCAGGCAGCAAGCGCTTATCTTCATTAGGCACGTCTATAATCACTGTATACATCACAACGTTTTGTTCGTTGGTTGGTGACAGTCTGACTTGCTTGACTGTACCTGAAAAGCTGTCCGTTGGATAAGCATCAACCGTAAACTCGGCTTTCATACCTTGCGTGATTTTGCCAATGTCGGCTTCCGAAACAGACGCTTCAATTTGCATCAGCTTTAAGTCTTCGGCAATCGTAAACAATGTTGGTGTAGAAAAAGATGCCGCCACTGTTTGGCCTTGTTCCACTTCTTTCGAAATAATCGTTCCCTCTACAGGTGATGTAATCTGAGCATAATCCATATTGCGTTCGGCTTTGTTATAGCTTGCCTGCGCGCTTTGCTCATTCGCCTCGGCAGTGGCTAACGCTATTTCACTGTCCTCCATTTCGGATTTAGCAATCAACTTTTGGTGATACAAATCCTTATAGCGATTATAGTTCAGTTCGGCCACTTTCTTTTTGCTTTGGGCAAGGCTCAGCGCCGCCTTTGCGTCCGCCAGATTTTCGTTAAGCAAAAACTTGTCCAATTCCGCCAATAATTGTCCCTCTTTGACTTCATCGTTATAGTCCACATAAACCTTTTCGATAATGCCCGAAACTTGCGTGCCCACCGAGACCGTGTTAATCGGTTGGAGCGTGCCCGTTGCCGTCACTTTTTCTGTCACGTCTCCGCGTTCGACTTTGACGAATTCGAAATTGCGCGGCGTTAATTTTTCGGGCGCTTTAAAGTATTTATATGCGCCAACGATGGCTGTCACGATAACCAATAAAATGATTAGTGTTTTTTTCATTTTCTCTCCATTTGACCCAAAACTTTTTGCAAGTTAGCCTTTGCTGTTAAAAAATTATAGAACGTTGTTGAGTTTTCTATTCGGGCAGATGCCAGTGAAGATTGCGCATCCAACAACGTGATGATGTTGACTTTGCCGACTTTGTAGGACGCGAACGCAACGCGCTCGTTTTCCTCGGCCGAGGCCAGCAGCGTTTTGCTGATTTTAAAACTTTCCAGCGATGTTTGATAATCTTGCACCGCTGCCCACACTTCGTTTTCTAGAGCATTTTTCTTGGCCTCCAAAGTTTGCAGCGCTTTTTGATAATCCTCTTCAGCTTGCCCGATTTTGTACGAGTTCGAAAAGCCCGTAAACAACGGCACCGTCAGCGTCAATCCCGCCGATGAGCCATATTGCCCCGCTGCCCCAGAGCGAATATCTTTGCCCGCCGAGCCTCTTGCATTGGCCGACAAATACGGCAATCCATCAGACTTGGCTACCCTGATTTGCTTTTGTGCCGCAATGACCTCTTGACGCGAGGCTTGATAGTCGGGACGTGTAGCAAGAGCTTTTTCAATCAAGTCTTTGATTTCTCCAACGTGCTGTTTATCCGTCACTTGCTTTTCGGGACGCTTTAAATCCAAAATCGTGTACGGCGGAATGTCGAGCAACACCGCTAAATTACCGCGCTCGATAGCGATATTTTTGCGCGCAACATTGGAGGCAAGCTTTGCCTGCTCGTACGATGTTTGCGCTTGCAGCTTATCGGACAACGGCACAAGGCCCAGCTTATAACGGCTGCTGGCTTCCTCAAACGATTTTTTGGAAGACTCTTCGGATTTCATCAAGCCTTCGTATTTTTCCATTGCAGACAAAACCGCATAATAAGACGCGCTGACGTCATAAATCAAAGTTTGCAATGTGTCGTCATACGAAAAATAAGACGATTGCAGATAAGCTTTTAAGCGATCCGCGCTCGCGTTTCTGCCTCCAAAATCAAGAAGCAGCCAGTTTAAGTTTGCTGAAGCCGACAAATCCGATGAATCGTCTGAATTACCGCCGTCTATTTTACTATTAGACGCCGTCAAACCAGCGCTTGCGGAAATGCTCGGCAAATAATCGGAAAGACCTTGGCCATAGCTTGCCCCCGATGAGAGTACCGATAAATAACTGATTTTCAAGTTTGTGTTCGCGCAAATGGCCTTTTCGGTCAATTCCGCCAATCCGAGCCTACCTTTTAATTCAACATCGTTGCAAATGGCGGGAGCTTTATCATCATAAACGCCCCACGGATCCAGCGCCCATGCGCCAGAAGCGCACAAAAACAAACAGGTTGCAAGTAAAAACTTTTTCATTTGATAAAAATACTCCTTTTATCTTATATATATAGGATAAAAGGTTTCTTTTTTATTAAATTTTAATGAATTTAAAGTCAAAAAGAGCCTTTTGCGCGCGTTTCAAAGTTTGATAAGCCACAAAATAAAGAAAAAGGCGGCTTAAAAAGCTGCCCTTTTCTCGGAGAAATAATGAAAACAACTAATTACGACCAAAAAAATGAACATTTGGACGCGTGTCGATTTGGTCCATTGTCTCGACACTGTCATAAAAATCGTCAAACATATCCAAAGCATCACAAACCGCACGCACAAAAAATTCGTTGACTGTTTCCCCATTGCGGCGAGCGTGTTGTTCCAAGCGCTGATACAGCCTGTCATCAATCGTCAACATCATTTTTTTTGCCATTTTGTGCTCCACTTTGTTGTTTGCCGTGTATGAATATGTTATAGACGGACTAAGTTTAAAATGCAACAAAAAAAATTGTTTTTTATTTTTCGAGTCGAGCCTCGGATTCCCTTAATCGACTCGGAACGCTTGATTTGTAAAGCTTTGCGCGACTCGACAGATTCCCTAAAAAAAATTTAATACTGCTTAATTTTTAAGCATTTTTACTTTTCATAACTTTGCCGCAAATGCGAAACGACCTTTGTAATGCCGTCCGTTTTATAAATAACATTCGTCACGGCGTCCAGCTCTTTTTGGTTTTTCGCGATACCAATCATATATAAAACGCCATCATCGACCGTGATTTTATAATTGACAGAGGTAATGTCAGGCGTTGCCATTAAGCGCGTTCTGACCGATGAGGCAATCAGCGCATCTTGGCTGGATTTGATTAAATCCGAAGGCTCGGCAAGCCTGATGTAGTTATAAACTTTCGTCACACCCTCGGCCTGCCACGCGATTTCGACAATGCGCTCCATATCCTCAACGGACGGGATCGCGCCGTTAAGCAACACTTCTCCTTCAAACACGGTAATTTCAACATCGAGCACATAGCTGATTTTCTTTTTCAAAAAGTTGGTGCGAATAAACATATTGATTTTGGTATCGTTCCAATCGTCTTTAAGCTCACGTTCGTCCATCACAACAGCGCCGACTTTCGAACCCACATTATACGCCGTGCCAATAAACGAGCACCCGCTTATCAGCCCCGCAAGCAACAGCAAAATCAAAATCCGTTTTTTCATCAGCCCTCTATCACGTTTTGCAAATGTTCCATATTTTCATCATCGTCCAGCGCAATGACGTCAAAGCGACAAGGCTTGTCTGCATACTGCGGATTATTGGCCAAAAACAGCTCGGCCGCTTTATAGAGCCGCCGTCTGCGCGCGGGATCAATTGTTTGCATAGCCAGCTCAAGCGTGGCTCTTTTTTTCACCTCGACAAACACAAGCGTGTAATGATCCATCGCGACAATATCCAGCTCGTTTGCGCCAACGCCCCGCGGAGCAGACACGTTTTGAGCGATTATTTTATAGCCTTGACGGCGCAACATTTTGACAACCGCTTTTTCCGCCGAATGTCCTTGCACATACGAAACAAGCCCTTGCAAGCTTTTATTCATTATCATTTTTAAGCTCCAACGCTTGCTTATAAATCTTGCGTCTGTCGAGCCCTGTTTGCTCGGTGACGGCATCCACCGCGTCACGCACAGAATCATGTTTTTTCAGCGCATCTTTGAGCAAAGCGCACACATCCACTTGTGGCGCTTGAGTTTTTTCGCCACGTCCGATGACAATCACAATCTCGCCTTTAGGCTCGCCATTTTCTTGGTAATAGGCAAGCAGCTTTGACAGCATTCCCCGATTACTTTGCTCGAACTTTTTGGTCAACTCGCGCACAACAGCAGCAGGACGGTCGCCCAAAACAGCCAGCGCATCGCTCAACATTTCCACCACGCGGTGCGGCGATTCATAAAAAATCAGCGTGGCAGGCACTTCTGCAAGTTCTTTCAGCTCGGTTTGTCTGGCCGACTTTTTTGTCGATAAAAAGCCGTTAAACAAAAAGCGATCAGACGGCAATCCCGATAATTGCAATGCGGGCAAAAGCGCATTTGCACCCGTCAAAGGCACGACCGTCAGTCCTGCGTCTAGCGCATCACGCGACAAGCGATAACCTGGGTCAGAGACGAGCGGCGTACCTGCATCTGAAACTTGTGCAATGTTTTGGCCAAGATTGAGCTTTTCAAGCAAAACGGGACGCATTTTATCGGCGTTATATTCGTGATAAGCCACCAAAGACGCGCTCGTTTTGATGCCGAGTAAGGTCAACAACTTGTGCGTATTGCGCGTATCTTCACACGCAATCAGGTCAACCGAGCCTAATACTTCACGAGCTCTGTCCGTTATGTCGCCTAAGTTTCCAATCGGCGTAGGCACCAAAAAAAGCTTTCCTGACATCTTTTTCTCCTTTAAGGGCTTGAATATTTCTTTTTTTTCGAGTATACCAGAAGAATAATTAAAAAAGGATAAAAAAATGAAAAAAGCTTTGCTAAGCTTGATACTGCTATCTTTCACATTATTTGCTTGCTCTGTACCCCAGAGCAAAAAACAAGCCATTTCTATCCCCAGCGCGATTGTGCCGTTTTACGACCAAGCGCCTTTAGACATCAAAGTGACGGCCAAAAAAGAACCTCGCAAAGTGGGTATGCTGTTGCCGCTTTCAGGCAAGTCGGCAAAGCTTGCGGACGATCTGAGAAACGCTGGTATTTTGGCGCAGTTCGAGCTTGCCAGTGACAATTTTATTTTATCATTTTATGACACAAAGGGCACGGAAGACGGCGCTAAAGAAGCCTTTGAACAAGCAATGCAAGGACAAGAACAAATCATTTTGGGTCCTGTGTTTGCGACCGAAGTAGGCGCAATCAAACGCTCGGCACAATGGCTAAATATTCCTGTTGTATCCTTTACCTCGGACGCGGACAAGTTAGGCAAAGGCGTCTATAGCTTGGCTTTAACAATTCCGAATCAGACTGAGCGGATTATCCGCTTTGCGTGTGAGCAAGGCAAAAAACGGCTGGCGATTATCGCGCCCGACAATAAAGCTGGAGACCTTGCGATTTCGACCGCGCAAAAAACGGCGGACAGTTGCGGTATGGAAGTGACGAAACTGTCGGTTTACAATCCAACGTTTGTTAATTTCGAACCGTATGTCGCTTCTGTGTTGCCCGAAAACTTTGTCGATAGACACAAAGAAAAAATGGCCGAAAAGAAGAAAGCACGCGTTGAACATCATTTGAAAAAAGATATTGATGCGCCTCAAACGCAAGCCGAAGAAGCGCCCGAAGAGCAGCTTCCCGAGCTAACGATTGCCGAGCAGCTTGACTTTGATGCTCTGTTCATCGCCGATGACGGCAATCGATTAAAATCCATTTCTTCGCTGTTTGGGCTTTATGATGTGACGCCCGATGACGTGATGTTCTTGGGACTGTCCACGTGGAACGAGCCGTCCTTATCCAACGAAGGTTCGCTTAAAAATGCATACTTTCCACTACTGGCGCAAGACGGCTTTGAAGTGTTTGCAAAAAAGTTCAAAGAAACTTATGGCAAAAAGCCGAATCGTCTGGCCTCGCTAGCCTATGATGCAGTTGCTTTAGCTATCGTTATGCCTCTTGATTCCGATCAGCGCGATACGGTGTTAACAACGCCTGCGGGCTTTTTGGGAACAGACGGGCTGTTCCGTTTTCAAAAAAACGGTACTGCCGAACGTTTGATGAGCATTTACAAAATCTTAGGACCAAAACATTTTATGCGTTTTGAAAAGCCCTCTTCAACATTCGAGATTGAAGATTGGAAGAAAGAACAGTTATCGGACATTCGCCTTGTTAATGATGCAATTGTGCGAGATGAACCTGTCGAGTACGTTTTTGAATCGGGTGATAACACGGAAAAAGCAACGCCAAGCCTTGGTGCAGACGTCAACGTGCAAAACACAGCCCCGCAAGCAGACAGTGCGCCGAGCGCCTCTTTGCCGTCAATCGGGCAATAGCTTTAAAATTAGTTGGTTGAGCATCAAAAGCCCCTCAAGCGTTGGAGCTATCCAATTGGCTCTGGCGTCATAGTAAAGCCACCCACATCTTACCATTTCATCGATTTTTTGGGGATTAAGACCCAAAGCGCTCATTCCTTTTTTAAGGCGCAAGCCCATTAGAAGCTTTTCTTCGAATCGCTCTTTTTCGCTCAACAAAGTCTGTGCGCCTCCTTGCGTCAGCCACGCTTTGACTTGTCGCGGATTTTCCGTTGCAATCAAACCGAGCCTGCCATGTGCCGCAGGGCCTATGCCCGCATAATCATCACCCTGCCAATAAAGCAAGTTATGTCGGCACTCAAAGCCCGATTTAGCAAAGTTTGAAACTTCATAAAGGGGGATGCCTGCTTTGTCCGTCATTTGAAGCGTCTCAAGATAAAGAGCACGCGCCTGCTCATCATCGGCGCTTTCAACTTTGTGGCGCTCGAACACAGTCCCCTCCTCGATTGTCAGCTGGTAAAGCGACAAATGAGGCAAGCCAAATGCTAATGCTTGCCCCAACTCTTGCCGCCACGCATCCAATTCTTGATTGGGTCTTGCATACATTAAATCAATCGAGCAATTATCAAAAACTTTGTGCATTTGCTCAATTCGCGTCAGGGCGGTTTTCAGCGTATGGCGGCGTCCCAAGAAACGCAAATCCGCTTCATTTAAAGCCTGTACCCCCAGCGATAATCGGTTGATACCGAGCGACTTGAGCGCTTGCATCTTCTCAAGGTCAATCGCATCGGGGTTGGCCTCCATTGATATCTCTGCTGTTTTGGAAAGCGCGAACTGCTTATCGATTTGCTTTAAGAGCTTTTCCACCGTTTCAAGCGACATCAAAGACGGCGTTCCTCCCCCGAAAAACACACTTGTCACGGTGCGTTTATTCGCAGGCGCATTGGCTTTGACAAGCTCGGCCGTTTTGGCTAAATCGCGCAGATAAGCCGCCATCAAAGCGTCCTCATCCACCGCTTTGCACACGCTGGAGGCAAAGTCACAATACGGACATTTCGACAAACAATACGGCCAATGTATGTATGTTCCAAACTTACTCATAAAACAAAGCTTACACACAAAAAAACTCTTTGGCAATCAAAAGTTTTGTAATCAATACTTGACTTTTATGTGAAATCTCTTTAAAGTGAAGTTGTTGGTTTATTTTGATAAGGATAAAAAAATGCAAATTACAATTACAGGAAAACAACTCCATTTAGGCGATAATATGCAGGCGTATGCAGAAAAGAACTTGTCTGCGATTATCGAAAAGTATTTTGATGACGCTGTCAGCGCATCGGCTTTGTTCTCGAAAGACGGCGATGCAATTAAGGCAGAAGTTTCTGTTCACCCAGCTTCTGGCTCTTTGCTCAAGGGCAGCGCAAAAGGCAATGACGCTTATGTTGCTTTCGATCAAGCTTGTGACCGCATTGCGAGACAATTGCGCAAATACAAAAATCGTTTGACAGAACACAAAAACGAAAAATTCGAAATGGTTGATATTTCCGTTATCGAAGACGAAAAGGAAGAAGAAGCAACGGGCACAGCACCAACAATCATAGCTGAAATGCAAACAGAATTGCCTATTTGCTCGGTCAGCGGCGCCGTTATGCGTATGGACTTGGCTGATTTGCCTGCTTTGATGTTCCGCAACTCGGCACACGGTGGCTTGAATATGGTTTATCGTCGCCCAGACGGCAACATTGGTTGGGTAGACCCAAAAAACAAAGGCTAATCCCCTATGAAAATTACTGATATTTTAAAGCCAGAATCAATTTCGCTTGACACAAAAGGTTCCAGCAAAAAACAGATTTTAGAAGAAATTGCAAAATCTGCCGCGCTGTGCACCGATTGTGACAGCCAAGTTGTGTTTGACGCGTTAATCGAACGCGAACGATTGGGCACAACAGGTATTGGCAAAGGTGTGGCTATTCCACATGCACGATTGTCTGGCTTGAATGATTTACACTGCGCGTTCTTTCGTACAAACGGGGTCGATTTCGAATCGATTGACGGCAAAAAAGTCGATTTGATTTTTTGCTTGCTCGTGCCCGAAGAATCTGGTGCCGATCATTTAAAAGCATTGGCTCACATTTCAAAGTTGTTGCGCAACGATAACGTTTGCTCTGTTTTACGCACGGCAGCAACTCCAAAAGATATTTTGGACATTATCGCAGCCAACGATGCTGATGATTAAGCAAGCCTTTTAATCAAAGAAAAGCCTCACGTTTTTGTGAGGCTTTTTTGTTGGGTGGGTTGCTTTTGTGTATGGGTTTATGCAAGGGAAAGCGCCCGCCCGTGCAAGCGTTAATAGCAAAGAGCACGTACGTCAGATGTGGAGGAGTCGCGATAAAGTTCATCAACACCATTGTAAACGCCGCCTGCATGAACACGAAATGCTTTCTGTTCTTGAGAAGCGGTACTTGTCCACGAATTGTAAAAGGTACTATTATAGTTTGCACATTTATAGGAACCTATTGAGCCATCCCAAGTCGGGCAAACTTCGTACATTGTTGCCAAGTGGCGACCCTGCGCCTCACACCACGTATAAGCACTCCACCAGTTCATAGTGTTATTGCTTTGGCAGTACTCGTGCCCGTTATTGCCTGTGACCAGCTTGCCACTTTCACATGTTGCGGCCTGTGCTTGAGCGATGTTAAATGTGAGCACCGTGATTGCAGCTAAAGTTAATAATTTGATTTTCATTTTTCTTTCCTTTCTTTGGTTGTGTTTAT
>OQVL01001118.1_pt1 | contig 15633 bp, 9 predicted proteins | sample 1691501 | NCBI WGS metagenome assembly OQVL01 (sample SAMN03418253, study PRJEB22391) | human gut metagenome | biome: human-gut; feature: organic feature; material: feces | host: Homo sapiens | place: Tanzania | collected 2013-01
CCTGTTCTTTATGGAGAAAAAGTTCTCTAATTCGATTTTAAGCAGCATACTTACCCCGATTTTGTAAATTTTCTACAAATTTAAGGACTTAATCTCATTTATAAAAGCATTTGTTTAAAAAATACTGAAGTTTACGTAACAAGGTGTCATTGAAGCCTGACCATTCAATCGGTGTTGGTACAGATGAAGTATATGCAAAACCTCTTCCTTGAGTTATATGACTAACTAGAGGAAGAGGTCGATATAGGTTTATGTTTCAAATACTATTTTCCGCGAACGCAGTTGATGAGTATGTTTTCAGTACCGCAGGAGAGCCTGAACTCACCTGGTTCGAGCACCCAGTTCAGAGAGTGATCCACATAAGCCAGATCATCAGCTTTCAGATGGAAAGTCACAGTCTTGGTTTCACCTGGAAGAAGCTCGATCTTAGTATAATCACGAAGTCGGCGGACATCAGGGGTCAAAGAGGCCCAAAGGTCTGAACTGAAAAGAAGTACAGACTCTTTGCCTGCCACTTTACCGGTATTTTTCACATCCACGCTTACTTCTATAACATCACCTGAATTAAAATCGATCTTGTCCGCACGCATGTTAGAATACTCGAAAGTAGTATAACTGAGACCATGACCGAAAGGCCACTGATTCTTTATCTGGGCATTGTAGTTATAAAGGCCTTCTGCCGTCGGACAATCCTCGCAGCGCTTATAGTCGTAGGTATTCAAGCGGTTTACATATTTCGGATAAGTGTAAGGAAGTCTTCCACTGAAATTCTCTTCGCCACACAGCAGAGCAGCCAAAGCATCAGCGCCGTAATTACCAGGCAGCAAGACACTTACCACCGCATCAGCAAGAGGTTCAATATCATTGAGCACACGAGGACGCCCCTCATTGAGAATAAGCACAATCGGTTTTCCTGTCTTTGCCAATGACTTGACGAGGTCTCGCTGATTTGCGGAAAGAGAGAGGTCAACGATATTGCCCACTGTCTCGCAATATGAGTTTTCACCCACAGCGACCACGATGACATCAGCATTGCGCGCAGCACTGACAGCCTTTGTGTAATCACCTCTATCCTCTACTTCGAAATGAGCGTTCTGCTCATAGTTCAGTACCGGCATATATTCCACCTTGCGGAATTTGGTCTGAAGCGCCTCATATATGGTATTATATTGTCCGGTAAATGTCGGATTGTTCGCAGCATCTCCCTGCCATGAATAATTCCAACCGCCACCAAGCGTACGCATAGAATTGGCATTCGGACCGACCAGAAGGATTCTACTGTCTTTCGACAACGGCAAAAGTGCATTGTTATTTTTCAGCAACACCTCACTTTCCAATGCAGCATCATAAGCATATTTGACAAACTCCGGACAGGCGAATCTTTCATAATTTGATGCGGTTCCATATGGGTCATCAAACAGACCGAGCCTGAATTTCAAACGAAGGATACGGCGGACAGCATCATCAATTCGGCTCATTGGCAGCTGCTTCTCCTTAACGAGTTCAACGAGATAATCGCAGACCTCGACGCTGTTAGGCTCCATAAGCATATCCACGCCGGCATCTATTACTCGACGAACGGCCTCCTTATATGTAGGAGTGGTGTAGTCTCTATCAAATGCAAATCGCGCATCAGCCCAGTCAGTAACAATCATACCATCCCAGTTAAGTCCATCCTTGAGCCATCCTGTCAACAGTTCCTTGTTGGTGTGGAACGGAACACCATCGTTACTTGAAGAGTTCACCATAAGTGAAAGGGCACCGGATTCAACACAAGCCTTGAACGGAGGGAAGAATTTTTCCTTCAGTTCGCTTGCGGAAACCATAGACGGTGTGCGGTCTTGTCCAGATTTCGTAGCGCCATACGCAAAGTAATGTTTAATGCAGACTGCCACTTTTTCCGGGTCAATGCGATTAGGATCTTCGCCCTGCAATCCTCGTGTAAGTGCCACCCCCATACGGGTTTGCACTACAGGGTCCTCACCGAAGCTTTCCCACATTCTCGGCCAGCACTGATTACGGCTTAAGTCCAAAGTCGGGGAAAACACCCACGGGACATTACAAGCACGAGTCTCGTATGCACCGACAACTCCCATATTGTAAGCCAGATCATCGTTAAACGAAGCTGCAAGTCCGATTTCCTGAGGGAACAGAACGGCTCCTGTGGTATAAGATGCACCGTGAATCTGGTCCAAGCCATAAAGACATGGAATACCCATCTCGTCCATAGAGATATCCTGAAGTTGCTTGATGAAGGTTCTGTACTGTTCCGGAGTGGCAGCTACATCATTCATCGTATTCAGGATAGAGCCTATTTTGTATTTTCTTATAAGTTCTTCACCATCTTTCGACACATTGTTCGTTCCTTTCTCAATAACAATTCCGGAAGTAAGCTGTGTCATCTGGCCAACTTTCTCCTCAAGAGTCATTTTGGACAGAATCTTCTCAATCTTGGATTCAATCTCCTTATCCTGAGGAATAGCCGGCGGCACCGTATTTTTACAGGAGCAGAACAATGCTCCTACGCCCAATATAGTTAAAAATCTTTTGTTCATCTTATCAGTTAACTTTCTTTATGCTGAAATTATCGAGAAGGATGTCTCTTCTCGGACCCCAAGTTGCGCCCCAGATATTACGGTAGTCGAAGAAGAAATAGAGTTTTCCTGTTTCAGTAACCTTATATTCTACATATTCCTTACCGTCACCTGTGCAGCCAAAACCTCCAAGAACTTCTTTTGCTGAAGCGAAGTTTCCGTCAAACGCAGGAATCGAGCCATTGTTTGCGTTCCAATAATTGTAAACCTGAATGATTGCATCAGGGTCAGTAATACCCTCAATTCCATTTTGGTCTGCATTTGCCTTTGGCGCTTCCTTCACAAATCCAATAAAAAGCACACCATTGTCATTGTTGTTCTCACCCCATTTCATTTCTGCGGACACTCGAAGAACATCATCTTTCTCTACATCAATCTCTTGATACATACAGAAATTGTTTGAATATGCATGTAACTGATACTCAGGAGAGAGTCTGAGGCAAGCACCCTTGCCACCCTTTGGTTTGTCTGCGGTGTAGCCGAAAGTTGGAGTCCAAGCCATATGCTCAAAGTCCGGTGCCCAACCGGCTTCAAGAGACTCATCCAATTTCGTACCTACAAGAGGGAGCACTGTCCAGTATTTTTCGTCGCCCTCATTCATCTCGCTACCTCTGAGAAGTTCGTCATTAAACACAGTCTCAATATCTGCGGAGAAGCTGTCCTCTGAGCCGTCAGCGCCCTTGACTGTAGCCTTTATAGTGTATTTCTTGAACTCAGCGAACTCGTGTTCCACCTTGAAGCCTGTGCCAGTCTTTCCGTCGCCGAAGTCCCAGTTTACAGACTCTGCGTTCTGGGAAGAAGAAGCATCAAATGCGATGACCTTTCCGAATTTTCCCGCACGTCCAGGAAGTGTCTCAAATGAGAAATATGCCTTTGGAGCACCGAGGACCTTCACTGTCTGCTCTTTTTTGTCCACAATTCCGTCTGCATTGGCAGCCATCAATCTCACCACATACTCACCGGATGATGCGTAACTGTGAGTAGGAGAAGCCTCTTTTGAAGTCTCTTCGTCGCCGAAATCCCATTTGTAGGAAGTTGCACCCGTAGATGTGTTTGTAAATACTACATCAAGTCCTTTTACCTCGAAAGTAAAGTCAGCCTTCAATTCTGTAGGCTCTGTAGGATTTTCAGGTCCATCAGAAGGTTTTTCATCTTTACCACATGCAACCATGCCTATCATAAGGCCCAGGGCTGCAAATAATTTTAAACTCTTTTTCATAAAACAGTTGAATAATTAAAGTGTTTATTAATATTTTGGAAACAGATCTCTTATAATGCTCTCAGGCGCATTCTCAGCCACTTCATCCCAGTATTTGCTGTTAAAATCAAGTACGATGGCTACTCGTGTATTGGTTTCTGCAAGTTCATATTCAGTCGGGTCACTGATTTTAAGCCCCAGGACAAGCAGTTTGTACTTTTTCGACACCGTGTCGAAAAGCGGGAGTTTTGCGAGGGCTTTCAAATCCAAACCCAGATAGCAGGTTCCGCTGTTCTTGCCTGCCGCTACGCTGATTTTTTCAGGGAGGGAGCAGCAATCAAGAGGGAGTGCTATGGCATTCTCATTTTTTGCAGAGTACTCGGCAAGTTTTGCGTCAGTCAGTTCGGTGTCTTCACCTAAATTGACGCTGAATGCTTTAGCATTCGCGATATAGCCTGCCCTGACAACGCCCAACGCAATTTCCAACTTGCTTGTTTCCTTGTTATAGCGACAGCAATAAGTGGAATTCTGCGATATCGGGCCATTAGGAATCGGATACGTATTATCCAATCCTGTAACTGTAGCCTGCGGAATGTAGATAAGCGGGAATCCGTAATCTTTTTTAGCATCGCTCTTATCACAAGATGAAAACACAAATGAAAGGGCTACAGCCATCAATAGTATGTTGATTATTCTTTTCATAACAGTTTAATTATACAATGGATTTTGAGTCAATGCGCCATTTGAATTAGCTATTTCTTCTCTTGTAAAAGGAAGGTAATACTGCTTTTCTTCGAACTTACGGGCAGCAACTGTAGTTGTTGAATACAAGTATCCGCCTACACTGTTCTTCTTGACTACTACACCCTTAATCGGCTTGTTGAGAACGGACATTGCATCCTTCCAGCGAATCAAATCCCAGTAACGATGGTCTTCGAAAGCCAGTTCAACACGCCTTTCCGCTTTGACTGCCTTTCTGAAGTCATCTTTGGACGAGGCAGTAACTGCTGGAAGCGATGTGCTGGCACTGTTGCGGACTTCAGTGAGAGCCTGACGTGCAGTCATACCATAACCTGCAGGGTCCGCATCCGGGCCGTAAGCTTCATTCATTGCCTCCGCATAGTTCAAAAGAACTTCAGCATAACGATAAGCTACCCAAATATGGTCAGTCTTTCCGCCTTCAATAAGGTTCAGATTAGGAGCAAGGAACTTCTTCAGATAATATCCGGTTTTACTTGCACCATTGGACTTTTGCGAGAATTGTCCCTTTGGGCTCTGATCAAAATTGGAAACTCCGTTCCAAGAAGAACCATTATATACGACAGTTGCAGCAAAACGTGGATCACGATGTTCATAAGGATTAAGTGTCTGAGCTCCTACATACTCATAGGCATCTACGAGATTCTGTGTAGGACAAACACCACTGTTTCCTCCTCTGGTCCCCACAGGATAGTTCAACACCTCCAAACTATTTCCGGCAGCTTGACGAATAAGGAAAATGGATTCAACATCATTCGTGGCATTGTTATTCAAGAAATACCTGCCATAATTTCTATTGGCTGGCATCATATAGGCAGGGTGCGTCAGAGCATCCTCCCCAAAACCAAATCCGCGGGCAAATATTTCTTTTCTGCATTCGATTACGTCATGCGAAGCAGCTGCCGCCCTCTTCCATTTTTCCTGAGAATTGTCAGGATTGTTTCTCGGGCTAGCCGCATAAAGAAGCACACGAGCCTTGATAGCAAGAGCGGAAGTCTTGTCAAACCGGCCGATATTGTCTCTGAAATTCCAGTTTTTCACATCTGCTACAATATTCTCAGCATTTGGTGTCAAGGCTACACGCCAATCCAGATTAACCTTATCGACATTTTCATCAATCAACTTCACAATATGCTCCACCACCTCATCATAGGTAGCTGGGATCATGGTAGGATTGGATGAATCGCCTCCAATAATCGGCACACCACCATACATCTTGCTGAGTTCAGCGTAATAATAGGCCTCGGCTATATATGCCTCCGCACGCTGCCACTGAAGATTGATAACATCACGCTTGTATGCACGTGGTTTATCTTTACTATAAACGGAGCCGTCAGCATTATAGACTGTAGCGGTATCTCTGTTGAGCGCCAACAGTTCTTCTCCGTTCTTCGCATAATCGAGGAAGAAATGTGCGGCCCTGATACCTTCGTAATAATTACGATACAGGTAAGAGAGAGGATTTCTCTCAGGAGAGATGATACCCTTGTTAAAAATCGACACACTCGAAACAGCGGCTGTCTGCTCTGCCTCATCTGATGCTGCAGCAAACAGATTCCCGTCTATCATTGAGAAGCCTGAACGCATCGGGGTATAATAGGCTGCTGCGAAATTGCTCAATGTCCAAGACCTTGTCTGAAGTCTGTCCATTTTGTCAAACACATCCTGCTGTGTATCCAAAAATCCGGAACAACCACTTGCCAGAAGTATAGTTAAAAGGCTGCTGATACTTATTATTCTTTTCATTTTGAAGACTGATTTAGAATGTTACTTGAATTCCTGCATTGTATGAACGGCCCTGAGGATAGCCATAATTGACTGTCTCCGGATCCATCTTGTAATCAGGAAGCAGACTACTGAAAGTCAATAGATTATATCCGCTTATGAAAACACGGAATCCTTTAATCGTATATCCCAATTCCAGATGTCTCAATCTCAGCCAATTGTTCTTCTTAATCCAGAATGAACTGCTTGTATAGTTATTCTCATTGGTCATAGTGGTGAGACGAGGATAAGTGGCCGTATTTCTAGTATCAATCTTAGCCTCAGGATAATATGCCCAAGCCCCCTTCGCCCATTCAAATGCATTGCCATTATTTTCGAAGGTTCTCCATTGCGGATAATCCAGAAGATTGACGGTAGCCCCAGCTGTACCGGTAAAGAGGAAAGACAGGTCGAAAGACTTGAATTTCAATTCCGCACCGAAACTGAATGCCGTTGTCGGATACGATGGATTGCCAATCTTTACAAAATCAGTCTCGTCGATGTAACCATCGCCATCCTGATCCTTGTATTTTAGGTCGCCAGGCTGAACATTTCCAAATAGAGGGACTGGCAATCCCATATTCAGTTCTCCATCCAGATCAAAATCGGCCAGCGTATAGAAGCCGACACATTCCAGTCCCATTCTGGAGCCGTAAGGAAGTCCAGTACTTTCATTATAGGTATAACGTTTTCCCACTTCCCCCATTTCCAAGACTTTGTTTTTAGCAAAAAGCAGATTGCCGAATACCGAGTATTCAAAATTTGCCACCTTCGACGAATATGCGACATTCAGCTCAATTCCACGGTTAATCATCTTACCTATATTGGAGTAGAAGATGTCATCGCCGAAGCAATCCATCCTTGTTTTATCCAGCGTAAGAATACCGCTTCTTCTGTCAATGAAGAAGTCCGCCCCGATACTGAGTTTATTCCAGAGCAATGCATCTACACCGATATCGGCTTTCAAACTCTTCTCCGGATGCACATCAGGATTGGCCCTGAACAGCGGTTTGAGTCCGCTCGCGCCACTTCCATAATTAGGTCCCATTCCTGTAACAAATGAGCCATACCAGCCATAATACTGCTGATATAGATATCGGCCATCAGTTAAGTACCCGTCAATTCCCACATAAGCCTGTGACGCTCCGCTAAGACCAGCTGATGCTCTGACTTTAAGATTGTTGACTACGCGGCTGTTCTTCAGGAAAGCCTCATTGGATGCAACCCATGTGAATGAAGCGCTCGGATAGAATGAGAATTTATTTTCTGGAGAATATGCGTCATTACCGAAATATGAGAGATTTAATCCTGCTTCATATCGTTTATCATAAGTATATCCGAAATGGCCGTTGAAATTCACATAATTGTATTTCCAATCGTAGAACTGATATCCGTTTCCATTGGAGCTTGAAATATGCGCACTCAATACCGCATCCACATTGTGTGCACCGAAAGAATGGTTCCAGCCAAGGTTGAGCGTACCCTGCATCCAACGTTCCTTACCTGATGATGAATAGGCAGTAGAACGGAGATATGTGGAAACATCCGATGTCTGGGCTGTACCATTGTAGTATCGCGCATAAGTACAGGTCTTGCCAGTATTGCCTATTGTTTTGGAATAGAAAGAAAAACCTTCTTCGAGATACAGGCCCTCAAATAAAGAAGACAAGTCTTCCCTAAACTTGAAATTCGCCAGCATCACCTTTGTTCTGCTTGTAACCGAGCCCAAACCCTTCAAAGACGCAACCGGATTGTTCGGATAAATTGCCGTACCGGAATACTTGCTTATCGGGTCTGTAGATGCTTCATCATAAACAGGATAGATATTTGATGGATAACGCATCACATCTTCCATAAGTGAATAGACGCTATAATTAGGCCGACCGCGGTCTTCAAGACGTCCGCTGATATCGACATTTGCTGTCAGGACATCATTGATTCTCATATCCAGATTCGTCCTCACTCCGTATTTTACAAATGAAAGGTTTGAGGTTTTACTGGTATTTGAAACATTGAGGAACCCCTGCTGGTTAGCGTAATCCATTACGACATTGTACTTTGCAAACTTGGTTCCGCCCCTGAACGAAAGCATGGCATCCGCATAAGAACCGGTATTTTTCATTACCTCATCATACCAGTCCACATTCACTCCTTTTCCGTTCTTATAATCAGCAATCTGCTCGAAATCATAGAACATATCCCACTCTCTTCCGTTATCGTTGCTATATGCCTGATTATAAAGTCCGGCATAATCATATGAAGAAAGAGGCTTTACCTTGTTTATAGGAGTCTGGACTCCGCCGCTCGCCCTGAAAGTGACTACCGGCTTCCCAAGATTTCCTTTCTTGGTAGTAATGAAGATAATGCCGTTAGCGCCATTTGAGCCATAGAGAGCCAATGCCGCAGCATCTCTGATTACCTTGATGGATTCTATTTCCTGAGGATTCAGATAATTCACATAATCGTTCTTTACTTCAAATCCGTCAACATAGAATTTCACGGTATTGGATGTGCCTTCAGCATAGGAAGCCAATCCGCGCACCATAAGACGTGGAACCCCACTTCCCGGCATCGCATCGTTATCTGTAATAATAAGACCGGAGCACTTGCCAGACAGATTCTCCAAGTAGTTATTCAAATCCTGCGCATATACAGGAGACAAGATTGTCGCAAATGCAGTTAAGCAAGCTATTATTATCTTTTTCATCGTATATACTTTTAAAATTAATAACCAGGATTCTGTGCTATAATCCCCTTATTGACCTCATCTTGACGGAATGGTTCAAGGAACCACTTAGGATGCCAATAAGCAGTGAACGAATAAGCGTCCCAATATGATACGAGCGCTTCCATATTATTTTCGGAACCATTTCTCAAGAACGAAATCTCCGTCTTGTCTCCACCTAAAATCGTAGTGCCTATTTCCGGATGTTTCCAATGTTTGACGTCATAATATCTCTGGTTTTCCTCGAAGAATTCCAATGCCTTTTCTCTTACAATCAGTTCTCTGATTTCAGACTGGGTGGCAGATTCTACCAGAGGCATACCGGCCCTTCCGCGAATAATGTTCAGATAGCGAAGCGCGTTGTCTGTTTCACCGAGTTCATTATAGCATTCTGCAATATGCATATAATTTTCAGCAAGCCTGAACAAAGGAAATTCAAACCATTTTCTGGCGCCTGCCTTGTAATAGAATTTGGTAGGAACTCCTATTGAACGACCTTCTGTAGCACGCGACATAGACGTGGCAATCTCTTCACTTTCAGTAAAACTGCCCATATACCAGATTCCTTCGTTCCAGTTTGCATCACCATCATTGGAGCGACCGAACTTGCCCGGGACACAAATATCCACTCTGAAGCGAGGCTCGATCTTGTCAATATTGGCTGCAAAATCGGATATCGGGCGTGGCGTAGCCTCACCCACCTTAGGCCAATCTATCTCACCACCATCTTTATCTCTGTACAGACGCACAAAATTAGTAAGGACACCCCTCTGCGCACGCTCTCCCATATCCACATAATTTGAATAGTTATATCCCTCAGTCATATTGTTAGGGACCTGCTGATCATTCGCAATCTTGAAGGCCAATATTGTCTCAGGACCATTCAACTCGGAAACGCCTCTGCCATAATCTTCAATAGCCTGCTCATAATCATTGACATTACCCTCTCCGGCCGTGAAGATCAGATACTTTCCATTCTGTTTTCCCCATTCGATTACATCGAGGTTGGCCTGAAGAGCCTGACGATAACGTTCAATGTCATAACCACCGAGCCAAATCAGTTCCTGCTGAGATTCAGGATATGAAATTCCGAATTCCTTAGTATAAGGCTGGTTTGAGTTGAATAGAGGACGTGCAGCGAATGTCAGTATACGCGCTTTCATAGAAAGCACGGCACCCTTGGTAATCCTGCCTTCCCATTTCTGACCACACCCAGTCTCAATGTCTGTCCAGGTATCAGGGAGACGGTTCAATGCTTCGTCCATCATTTCAAGGGCGAAATCCAATGTCTGCTGAGCTGTGGACCTTCCGAAATTGATATTGTCAGCCATGTTATTGGCCTGTCTGACAATAGGAACTCCACCCCAACGGATAAACATACCCATATATCGGTACGCAATAAGCGCATAAGCCTCTCCCTTCATATATTCCTTCATTTCCGAGGAAAGTTCCGCATCCGGAACCATACCGATATTCTGAATAACCAGCCAGGCAGCACGTATCACTTCCCAGTTTTCATTGAAATTGGCAGGTGCACCCTGATAAAGGCCATTCGGGTCCAAACTTGTAGAAGGTCCGTTTACTACAATATTATATCCCGCATGCCAGCTATATCCGCGGCAGATTTCGCCTGAAAGGCTTGCAAGAGTACCATGATTGATGGCCCAACCTTCCGGCAAGCCTTCTCTCAGTCCCTTGTGATATGCTCTCCAAAGCATACCCTCCGCATCTTTCCTGTTGGAGAAAACATCATCTTTATGTACACTTCCTGTCACTTCCGGCATCTCGAGAAACAGGTCACAAGAATTGACGGCAAATAAAACAAGACAAAGCGCAGCGATAAATTTTAACTTTTTCATATCGTGACTAGAATTGAATATTTACACCTATGTTGGTAGTTCTTGTCAATGGGAATACATAGGAGATATTGCCCTCGCCATTACCAAGATTGTCTTTTGTCTCTGGGTCAATACCATATTTGCTCATCTGGTCGAAAAGCGTAAGCAAGTTGTTGGCATTGACATATACGCGGAGCGATGAGATTCTCGCCTTTCTCAGGAAAGAAGAATTTTCCGGGAAGGTATATCCGAGTTCCACATTCTTGATCCTGAGATGATCACTTGGCAGAGCCCACAATTCGCTCTTAGGACCGAAGTCATAATGATTCTGGTCTGCCGAGAAAACGGCACGAGGATAGGTAATCTTCTTACCTGCAGCATATCTCTCAGGAGTCCAGCGGTTTTCATATTGCCACCTGAACGCGTTTCCTGCTCTCTTGAAGAACGGGCTGGTGATACGGGAAATATAGTAGGTTCCCATAGCCGTACCGGACAATACCATATTGATATCAAAGCCTTTATAATTGAAACCAATCTTTCCTCCAAACTGCATGAGAGGACGGTTAGGATAGCCGATTGGGGCCATATCTTTGTTGTTTATCAATCCGTCACCGTTCAAGTCCAGATACTTGACATCACCGAGAGTAACGGCATTTGCAGCATCCTGGAAATATGGTCTATTATTGAGTTCTTCCAATGTATTGTAGAAGCCATCAACCTTATATCCATAATATTGGCCTATACTGTGTCCTGTCTGGTTCATCCACGGATATGGATTAGGCGCCTCTGCCATATACAGAATAGTATTTTTGGCGTAAGTCACGTTACCTTCGATGTAATAACCCCAGTTCGACCGTTTATCTGCCCATCCGAGCACTATCTCGACTCCCTCATTCTTCACTTTTCCCACATTGACAGGAGCTGTATTGGAGGTAGGCACACCGAAAGTAATCGGAATCACGCCCAAAGTCGTCAAGATATCACGTCTTCTTTCTCCGAAATAATCCGCAGTCAAGCTCAACCTATTGTCAAAGAATTTCGCCTCAAGTCCTGCGCTGATTTTCTGGGCTTTCTCCCACGTCACATCAGGGTTACCAAGAACTCCCTCGGCAGAGCCGTTGAATATAGGATTGCTGGCACTGGTACTGTTTCCGAACTGATAATAATTTCCTCTCCAGGAACCGGACTCAGAACCTGCAAAACTGCCAGGAGCAAGATTAGTAGTATAGGTTCCAGGCAAATAGAGATAACGACGTCCTCCGATCTGGTCATTTCCGACAAGACCATAACTTCCTCTAATCTTCAAGAACGAAAGGATAGGATTCTTCCTGAACCACGGTTCATTTGAAATGACATAGCCCACTGAAGCTGCCGGGAAGAAACCGAACCTGTGTCCCTTAGCGAAGTTTTCAGTTCCGTTGTAAGCGCAGTTCAATTCTAACAGATAACGAGAATCATAATCATAAGTCAGACGCGCTGACGTACCTATAAGACCGCTCGGTATATTGAAAGAGTCTGATGGCATAGTATTCTTCGTCGCCCTTCCCAAAAGGAGCGCACCAATGTTGTGTTTGCCGAAATTGGCATAGTAGTTCAATGACACGTCAGCATAGAAATCACGCATTCCTCCCCATGAACCCGAATAATAACCGTCAGACCCGACTGTACCTCCGAAGAAATCCAATTTGTTAGGATCGGACAGATTCCTTCTGACAGTATAAGACGGGATAGCGTAAGACTTGACAGCAACCTTGCTATATGCTTCCTGATAGCGCAGACTTGCTTGAATATCAAGTCCTTTCACAAGGTATGAGAAATCATGACGAAGTTTGAGCGAAATATCGGCACGTGTGCTTGTTGTAGTTCCCACAGACTGCCTCAGTAATGCAGGAAGCCATCCGCCTGTCATTTCGTTTGCTGTACGTTTATGAAGCCCGTCCTGAACAGAATTCTGAGGATAATCAAAATCTGTTATGAGTTTATCATCGAGAATCATACTTCTATTGGTGAACGGATTGCCTTCATAGATAATCTGCATGATACTGCTGTATCTGCTGTACAGACTACCGACTCCAGGTCCCGAATTTGAACTGAACTGACCGCTGGTATTGACTGACAACGTTGTATATTTGAAAATGTCGAAATCGATATTCGCACGTACATTATATCTCTGATAACGAGAGCCCGTCTTGACGTCGAAATAATTGGCGTTGTTCATAATGGACTGCTGGTCGAAATAATTCAGCGATACATAATACTTGACGCGTTCAGCACCACCGGAAACACTTATATTTGCCTGCCATTGTGGAGCAGTTCTGTTAAACAATTCAGAATAAGCGTCTGACGAACCATAATACAGAGCCGGGCTATTCATAAGAGACTGTTTCTGTGCATCAGTCAGATTCATTGATGCCACCTCTTCAGGCGTAAAGTCCCTGTTATTCTTGAACTTCCAGAGATCCTGCTCTGTAAACAGATAGTTTCTGAAAGGAGTACTACCGAATCCGGCAACCTCATTTTCAATGGCTTCATTTCTGAAAAGCGCCCATTCATAAGAAGAAAGACCTTTCTGGAGATTTGTGGCAGAGGTAAGACCGAAGTTACCTGAGAAGCTCACCTTAGGCGCGCCATCCTGACCGCGACGAGTGGTTATGATAATGACACCATTGGCAGCACGTATACCATAAACAGCCGTAGAAGAAGCATCCTTCAGCACACTAATTCCCAAGATGTCATTCGGATTTATGGAGTTCATGATGCTCATAGCCTGACTGACCGGCTGTTCTATGCCATCAATGACTATAAGAGGTGCAGTATTTCCATTATAAGACGAGATACCGCGAATAGCGATATCCGCAGCATTCTGACCAGGCTCACCACTCGCCGTAACGGCACTGAGGCCTGGAGTGATACCGACCAATGCTGAAGAAATATTTGCTACAGGTGCAGCAAGAAGTTCATTTCCTTTCACGGCAGTGATTGCACCAGTTACATTGACCTTCTTTTGTGTGGCAAATGCTGTGACAACCACTTCATCGAGATACTTTGAATCCTCTGAAAGAATAATCTTAAGTCGTGTATTCTTGCCCACATCGACAATTTTCTCCTCGAAGCCAACACAAGAAACGACAATCGACTTTCCACTAAGAGTAATAACGAATTCGCCATTAAAATCAGTGACAACCCCATTCTGTGTTCCGCTTTCAATAACAGCCGCACCTATCACTGGCTGGAGCGTTTCATCTAAAACCACACCAGAAACAGAACGCGATTGTTGAGCAACGGACGCAAATGGAAATGCTGTCAGAGCAAATAGCACTAAAGCAAGCATTGACATTCTGCTAATTGTTACTTTTACGTGAATCATATCATTTACGGGTAATTATTAGTTTTGTTATGCAAAGTTCTTTTATTTATTTGTGACCAATCTTTTATATCATCTAAAAAAATGCTAATTTTGTCCAAATAATTATACAAACAATGAAAAAATGTCTAATTATTACCATTTTTATCTTTTGTTCTGAACTATTATTCGCAGACAGTTACTATAGCAAAAAGATAGGCATAGAGAATGGATTATCGCAGACAAGCGTAACCTGCGTAGCCTACAATAATAACGGAGCGTTATGGATAGGAACTCATTTCGGACTGAACCAGTACAGTAATGGAAAAATAAAAAGTTACACAAAAGAAGAGGAAGGTGGACTCGGCGGCAGTTAATTGGAGGGCTGTCTTTACTTGCATTAAATGCAGCATTACCACTGAAAACAACAGTTGTTGATGCCTACCTTATCGATAAGGTTACAGGTGTGGCTGAACGTCTGACTTCTGTTAAAAAAGAAAATCTTTCTGAAAACGAAGCCATTGCCCGATATTTTATCACCCAGTATATAAAACATCGTGAAGGTTATAATTTTTTTAGTCTCCAGCATGATTATGATTATGTAATGGCTTACAGCGCGGAGAATGTCGCGACAGATTATAACGCATTATTTAACAGTGAACAGGCACCAAAACTTGTTTATAACAAAGCAGAAAAAACGGCAATGGTTCAGGATAATCCATCTGTCATAATTTCACCTTCGTCACGGGCAGATGATAAAGATATCGGTGCGTATATTCGTTTTCGTCTGACCATCAGGGATGTTGCTACCGGACAAACCCGCCAGGAGTTCTGGAATGTTCGCCTGACTTATCGTATCGAACCGCAGGTTGAAATGGTGTCGGGGGAACGTAATAACAATCCTCTTAAGTTCGTTGTAACAAGCTACGTTCGCGATAAAGAAGCCAGAGGTTAATAATATGAAAATGAATAAAGGAGCGTTAATTATGGCGCTTCTGATGGCGGCGCACGTCTGTCATGCTGCTGTTCTTCCTTCAGGCAGTCGCTTTGACCCACGCAATCAGATAGTCAGTTATAACCCCAATAATACCACCATAATTAACAGTGCCGTTGGATACACCACCACACTGGTATTTGATGAAGATGAAACAGTTATCAGTGCCAGAACCGGTTTTCCGCAGGGATGGGCGGTTAATAAAGAAGATAACCTGGTATATCTGGAAGTTCGTCCTGTTAAACAAACTGTTCAGAAAAATAATACGGATGCAAACGGTAACACCTCTTCTGAATCCGTCAGTGTTGCTCTTGACCCGGAAAATGAGCTTGAACGCTGGCGAACGAATTTGTTTGTTCGTACCACGAAACGTAATTACAGCATGGAGCTGAACGCCCGGACGTTCCGGCAGCCGGAG
>OQVL01001119.1_pt1 | contig 15627 bp, 16 predicted proteins | sample 1691501 | NCBI WGS metagenome assembly OQVL01 (sample SAMN03418253, study PRJEB22391) | human gut metagenome | biome: human-gut; feature: organic feature; material: feces | host: Homo sapiens | place: Tanzania | collected 2013-01
ACCAGCTCTACATAGCATCAGCTTACAAGACGCAAGAGATTCGCAAGGCTCTGCCATGGTTGCTGAAAAATGCTATGATTATTGGAGAGAAGTTACCGAAAAATGTAATGGAAATGACCGGGAAACAGGGGGCTAAGCTATCGCGTTGCAATAGCATAGCTTTTACCTCGTAATATCTATGCTTTTACACTGTAATAACTATGCTTTTACACTGCAAAAGCATAGCTTTTACAACGCAATATGTAAGTGCTTGAAAATAAAGTGCTTGCATATTATCCTGCAAAGCCTTCGTTCCCTAGCCGAAAATGGGTGACAAGGAGTGTTAAGAAACGTGAATTTCGCAGTGCTGAAACCATGATTTGCACCTCCCGTAAAGCGGGTCTGCATAGCACACAAAGAACTAAAACTACAATGAATCCTGAATTTGATGAAATAAGGCCATACGAACCGGAGGAGGTTCCTGGCATAATCGAGGAACTGCTGCACGACCGCCAGTTTTCTCTCGTGATGAAAAGTCTCGCTCCATGGTTGCCGAAGACTTTGCGCAACGGCATCATCCGCCTTGTGCTCAGAGGTGTGAAATCCCCGCAGGACTTCCAACTCCGCATGATGAAGCCTGTGGTGCAGATGCTGATGTGGCGCACCACGAAGAAACATGACTTCACTTACGACCAGCGTCTGGAGAAGAACCACCACTACGTGTTCCTCTCCAACCATCGTGACATCGTGCTCGACTCCGCCTTTCTCGATGTGATGCTCTATCAGAACGGTTTTGACCGCACTTGTGAAATCGGCATCGGCGACAACCTTCTCATCTATCCTTGGATAAAGAAACTCGTGCGACTGAACAAGGCTTTCACCGTCAGACGCGGGCTTTCGCCAAAGGAAATGCTCAGGTCGAGCATACTGATGAGCAATTATATCCATTTCGCCGTCAATGAGAAAGGCGAAAACGTATGGATTGCCCAGCGCGAAGGCCGTGCGAAAGACTCTGACGACCGCACTCAGGAGGCGGTTCTGAAGATGTTTGCAATGGGTGGCGAGGGCTCTCTGATCGAAAGACTCAAGCATCTCCACATCGTGCCGCTCACCATTTCATACGAATACGACCCTTGCGATTACCTCAAGGCGCAGGAGTTTCAGTTCAAGCGCGACGTGCCGGGATGGAAGAAAAGCAAGCAGGATGACCTCGACAATATGAAGACGGGCATACTCGGAAGGAAGGGAAACCTCCACTATGAGGCTGCGCCTTGCATCGACGAATGGCTCGACACCCTGCCGGCAGATATGCCAAAGCAGGAGATCTTCGCTGCCGTGGCAAAGCATATCGACAAGGAAATCCACTCCCGTTACCGCCTTTATCCAGGAAACTGGATAGCCTACGACGAGATATTCGGCACTCCTGGTGCCAACAAGGACAAATATTCCGATGCTGACATCAAGACATTCGAGGCTTATGTGGCAGAGAGGATAGCCAAGGTGCGCGTGCCAAATCCCGACAATGCCTTCCTCCGTGAGCGCATACTCACCATGTATGCCAACCCTGTGCGCAACTATCTCGCTGCCACGGCTGAGGCAGAAAGTGGAAAATAGTAGCGGTAGGTTAGGATTCGGGCCCTATGTCCGCCCCTGTGTCCGCCGCGTTACCGGCGTATATCAACCCACAACCCCACCCAAAAATCCTTAAAAAAGCAGAAAAGCGATGAGACATCTTCTACATATCATCATGATTGGCATACTATTGGCAGGATGTCAGCAGGATCCCTATGAGTCGGGTGACACATCTCTCTCGTATCTTACGGCGGAGATGGTGAATGTCCGCATAGAGAATGCTTACGTCAACAGCATCACCAATGATGAAGGAAAGTCGCTTCCGCTTCCTGCTTCGCTTGGGATAAACAGCCAGTCGCTGCCGGCCGACACCACGATGCGAATGATGATGTACTACATTCTCGATGGCGTCACGGAGATGAAGATCATGAAATCCTATATGGTGGGCGTCGTTCGCCCCGTCGGATTATGGTCGAAGGACGGTTACAAGACCGACCCCGTCACGCTGACAAGCGCATGGATGTCGCCGAATGGCAGTTTTCTCAATCTCTCATTGGGCGTAAAGACGGGCAAGACGGATGATTCAAGCGCACGGCAGACCATCACTGTGGCGCTCGACTCCATCGTAGCGAATGAGCAAGGCAGTCGAGTGAGGTACATGACACTCGTGCATGACCAATCTACAGTGCCCGAATTTTTCACCACCAATGTGTATGTGAGCATCCCGACAGACGATTATCCTTCAGGAGAAGAAATCATAATGGACATCAACACCTACGGAGGAAAAGTCAGAAAGCACTTCCGGAAGTAACCCTTCCACCAGAAGAAACCGCCCTCCCTCGCGCGCGTATTTATATAATAAGGTGTAAACCCCGCCCCGAAGGCAGTGCGAACAGTGTCAGAATGCAGTGCGAACAGTGTCAGAATACAGCGCAGTCCGCCAATGTGTCCGCCGCGTTACCGGCGGATATCCCCCAAAATAGAAACCAAAACAAACAATAACAATATGGAATACGACAAGTTTGAAAGAACAATCAATCAGATGGAAGGCTCATCACGCCCTACATCCCTCGCTCTTCCGAGCCTCATGCGCAAGGTCTATCTCTGGATGACGCTCGCGCTCGTGATAACAGGTCTGACAAGTTATGAGGTCGCCACATCCCAGACCATCATCTATACCCTCTACTCCAATCAGGCATACCTCTGGGGAATAGTCATCGCTGAGCTTGCTCTCGTCATGATAATCTCAGCCGCAATCAATCGTCTGAGCCTCCTGACGGCGACACTTCTCTTCATCCTCTATTCAGCGCTGAACGGTGTGATGTGCTCATCCATCCTCATTCTCTATACGGCTGAGAGTGTGGCAAGCACATTCTTCATCACGGCAGGCACCTTTGCGGTAATGGCATTCATAGGCTATACCACCCGCACCGACCTCTCGTCCATCGGCAAGCTTGCCCTTATGGGACTCATCGGAATCATCATTGCCACGGTGGTAAACATCTTCATCGGTTCATCAATGATGGCGATGATCATCAGTTACATCGGCGTTGCCATCTTCGTAGCCCTCACGGCATACGACGTGCAGCGCATCCGCACCATGCTCGCACAGTATGACCATGCAGATGAAAGTGCGCAGAAAGTTGCCCTCCTCGGTGCTCTGAGCCTCTATCTCGACTTTATCAATCTCTTCCTCTATCTTATCCGCATCTTCGGAGATAGGAGAGGGTAACGCTGGATATATTTAATCATGAATCATAAATATGCAAGAAATTTGAATATTTCTTGCATATTTATTTGCATATATGGATATTTATTTATACTTTTGCACTCACAAAATGAATATTTATTCATGTCTATGCATACAAAGAACGAAAAGTTAGCCGCCTTGAAGGTGCTTATCTCAAGTGCCGAACTTGGATCGCAGGAAGAGGTCCTACAGGCTATGGCTCAGCAAGGATACTCCATACCGCAGGCAAGCTTGTCCAGATACCTAAAGCAGTTGGGCGTCACAAAGCAGTCTGTGCCAAGCGGAAAAAGCATATATGTCCTTCCGCAGCCCTCCGGTTACCGACGCATCCATCGCCCGGTGCCTATCTTTGAGGGACGGCAGACGGAAGGATTCATCTCTCTCAAGTTCTCCGGAAACATGGGAGTCATACGCACACAGCCCGGTCATGCAAGCAGTATAGCCTACAAGATAGACTCTGCCGACCTGGAAGAGCTGCTTGGAACAATAGCCGGAGACGACACGATATTCCTCGTCACCAATGAGGACTTCACTCAGGAAGAAGTCATTGAGGGTATAGCCTCTGTCATTCCTGACGTTTACAAACAAGGTAATTAGAATCAAATTATTTAGCACTTGAAATGGAAAATATAAAAGTTTTGGTGGCTGACGCCTCTCATGAGAAGTATGTAGATACCATACTTGAGACTATTCGCCAGGCGGCAAGGAAGCGTGGCACCGGAATTGCGGAGCGAACACACGAATATGTGGCCACGAAGATGAAGGAAGGCAAAGCCATCCTCGCACTCGACCCGTCCGTACAGACACCTCTCGGCGACAAATTTGTCGGTTTCAGTTATATCGAGACGTGGGGAAACAAGCAGTATGTCACCACAAGCGGACTCATAGTGCATCCAGATTATCTCGGACATGGCATCGCAAAGCAGATAAAGAACTACACATTCACCCTCGCAAGGGTACGTTGGCCGCACGCGAAGATATTCTCGCTCACCAGCGGTGATGCCGTGATGAAGATGAATACGCAGCTCGGTTACGTCCCGGTATCATTCAATCAGCTTACAGATGACGACGCTTTCTGGCGCGGATGCGAGGGATGTATCAATCACGACATACTCACACTGAAGCAGAGAAAATTCTGCATCTGCACCGGAATGCTCTATAATCCAGAAGCTCATACAGGCGAACCGACGCCTATCGAAGTGTTCCAGGATATAATAAAGACACTCACACTCAGAGGAATACAGTTCTGACACTAATGCAGGATAGCCGGTCTCATCAGTCTTTACATTTGAAACGGACGGATACTTTTTCCGCTGGCTACCTGTCATCATAACCCAAGAAATTCAAAAAACAACACATAACTATGGCAAAGAAGAAAGTAGTGGTTGCCTTTTCCGGCGGCCTTGACACCAGTTACAACGTAATGTATCTCACTAAGGAAATGGGATACGAGGTATATGCAGCATGTGCAAACACAGGCGGATTCAGCGAAGAGCAGCTCAAGACCAATGAAGAGAATGCCTATAAGCTCGGCGCTGTCAAGTATGTCACTCTCGATGTGACGAAGGAATACTATGACAAGTCACTCAAATACATGATTTACGGCAATGTGCTCCGTAACAACTGCTATCCGATCTCTGTAAGTTCAGAGCGCATTTTCCAGGCTATTGCCATAGCACGTTATGCAAAAGAGATTGGCGCAGATGCCATTGCACACGGTTCTACCGGTGCCGGAAACGACCAGATACGTTTCGACATGACCTTCCTCGTGATGGCTCCAGGCATAGAAATCATCACTCTCACCCGCGATAGAAACCTCTCTCGCCAGGAGGAAGTGGACTATCTGAATGCCAATGGCTATTTCGCTGACTTCACCAAGCTCAAGTATTCCTATAACGTAGGTATCTGGGGAACAAGCATTTGCGGTGGAGAATTGCTCGACCCAACCAAGGGACTCCCAGAAGAGGCTTATCTCAAGCACGTCACAGCAAAGGAACCGGAGGCTATTCTCAAGATAACTTTCGACAAAGGAGAAATAGTTGCCGTCAACGATGAGAAGTTTGATGACAAGATCAAGGCAATCCAGAAGATCGAAGAGATCGGTGCAAGCTACGCAATAGGTCGTGATGCAAACGTCGGTGACACCATCATCGGCATAAAGGGTAGGGTAGGTTTCGAGGCTGCAGCTCCAAAACTTATCATTGAAGCCCACCGTCTGCTGGAGAAATCCACGCTCTCCAAGTGGCAGCAATACTGGAAAGACCAGATAGCCAACTGGTATGGAATGTTCCTCCACGAGAGCCAGTATATGGAGCCTGTTATGCCGGATATGGAGGCAATGCTCACTTCAAGCCAGCGTAATGTCACAGGAACCTCCATTCTCAAACTGCGTCCTTACGGATTTGAGACCGTAGGAGTGGATTCTGACAATGACCTCACGAAGTCAAAGCTCGGAGAATATGGTGAGACACAGAATGGATGGACCGCTGATGAGGCAAAGGGATTCATCAAGGTGCTCTCCACTCCGCTGCGTGTCTATTACGGTTCTCACCCTGATGAGCGTAAATAATAATAAAGACAATTAAACCAACAACTTATATGGAAAAGAAACTTACATTGTCGCCAAACAAGAAAATCGCTGGAGTATGTGGCGGAATAGCCGAGTATTTCGATTTGGATCCGGTCTTGGTACGCATCGCCTGGGCAGCAGCCACGCTGTGTACTTGCTTCTGTGGCGGAATCCTGTATCTCATTTGTTGGTTCGTAATCCCAGATAGAAACAATGGTTAAGATAGGAATACTTGGAGCGGCAGGCTATACAGGCGGCGAACTTATACGCATACTGCTCAATCATCCGGAGGCGGAAATCGTGTTTGCCAATTCGGAAAGCAATGCCGGAAACCTCGTAAGCGATGTCCATGAGGGACTTATCGGTGATACAGACCTCTGCTTTACCGACCAGATGCCGTTTGACAAGGTCGATGTGGTGTTCTTCTGCTTTGGCCACGGCAAGAGCGAAGCATTCCTCAAGGAGCATACAATCCCTGACAACGTGAAGATAATCGACCTCGCCCAGGACTTCAGGATCAAGGGAAATCATGATTATGTCTATGGTCTGCCGGAGATTTACCGTAAGGAAATAGCGGCTTGCAAGCACTTGGCTAATCCGGGATGCTTCGCCACCTGCATCCAGGAAGGGCTCCTTCCGCTGGCAAAAGCAGGACTGTTGACCCATGATGTCGCCGTGAATGCCATCACAGGGTCCACAGGAGCGGGACAGAAACCGGGCTCTACCACGCATTTCTCATGGAGAAACAATAATTTCTCGGTCTATAAGCTCTTCACCCACCAGCATCTCCACGAGATATGCCAGACCTTGAACGACCTCAGACCGGTGTCAGCACCGCGTGCAGTCGATACTCTCGACGAGGGATATGAATCAGATGGCATCACCATCGATTTCATTCCTTATCGTGGAGACTTCGCACGAGGCATCTTCTGCACCGAGGTTGTCACCTGTGATGTGGCTCCAGATCAGGAGGCAATCGTCAGAATGTATAAGGAATTCTTCAAGGATGCGGCATTTACGCATTACTCCGACAAGCCTCTCGATCTGAAACAGGTGGTCAATACCAACAAGGCACTTGTCCATGTAGAGGTGTTCGGAAGGAAAATCGTGGTGACATCCATCATCGACAATCTCCTGAAAGGTGCCGTCGGACAGGCTGTCCAGAATATGAATATCATGTTCGGACTGGATGAAAAGGCAGGTCTCAACCTCAAAGCCACCGCATTCTAACTGCTTTTTACTATCCAAAACGTCAGCTTTGGGTAGTAATCAGCTATCAAACACATTGACATTAACTTTTCACCGCACTCTCCGGCGGTTTTACTTTCGGGTAAAAAAGAACGCTCCAGAATTGGAGTAGGGGACACAAACATGACACTTTTTGACGTATATCCATTATTTGACATAGCCATCGACCATGGCAAAGGCTGCAAAGTATGGGACGATAAAGGTCAGGAATACCTTGACCTGTATGGCGGACACGCAGTGATCAGCGTGGGACACTGCCATCCTCACTATGTGGAGGCAATGACAAAGCAGCTCAACAAACTTGGTTTCTACAGTAATTCAGTGCAGAATCCGCTTCAGAAAACGCTCGCAAGCCGTCTCGGCAAAGCCTGTGGATATGATGATTATCAGCTTTTTCTCATCAATTCCGGTGCGGAAGCCAATGAGAATGCCATGAAGCTGGCGTCATTCCATAACGGCAGGACGCGCATCCTTTCACTCGAAAAGGCATTCCATGGCAGGACTTCCCTCGCTGTAGAGGCCACCGCCAATCCGAAGATTATCGCTCCGGTGAATGCAAACAACCACGTCACTTATCTTCCTATCAACGACCTTGAGGCGTGGAAAAAGGAGATTGAGAAGGGCGATGTCTGCGCTGTCATCATCGAATGTATCCAGGGCGTGGGCGGAATAAGGATGGTTTCACCAGAATTTTACAAGGGACTCCGCCAGCTTTGTACCGCAAATGATACTGTCTTGATATGCGATGAGATACAGTGCGGCTATGGTAGAAGCGGCAAATTCTTCGCACATCAGTGGCTTGCTGACGGCGATGAATCCCTCGCTCCGGACATGATTACCGTGGCAAAGGGTATCTGTAACGGCTTTCCGATGGGCGGTGTAATCATTTCTCCTAAGTTCAAACCGGTCTATGGTCAGCTCGGCACCACCTTTGGAGGCAACCATCTCGGTTGTGCAGGAGCCATTGCAGTGCTCGACATCATGGAGGATGAATCGCTCGTGGAGAATGCTGACAAGGTTGGCACATACCTTATCGAAACACTGAAATCAGAGATGAAAGCAGGAAATCTGCCACATGTCACTGATATTCGTGGCAGAGGACTCATGATTGGTATAGAACTTGATATGCCATATAAGGAACCACGTACGCGTCTTATCAAGGAACAGCATTGCTTTACCGGATGCTCAGGCACTAATGTGCTCCGCCTTCTTCCGCCGCTCTGCATCACTATGGCAGACGCTGACGATTTCATCGGTCGTCTGAAGGCTGTCCTTTAACGTGCTTTCCATGATGATGCGGCACGCTTTGTCGCATATATGATACGGAAAATATTGTGGAAAAGCGTGATAATTGTCTCATCATAAAATATTTACAAGATGAAAATTACAGTAATAGGAGCCGGCAATATGGGTGGCGCACTTATCCATGGTTGGGCTAAGAGTGGAAAACTGGAGTCCATTACCATTGCCGACAAGAACGAAAAGGTACTTGAAAGTTTCAGAGAGGCATACCCTTTCATCAGTACTACGACCGACAATGTCGAGGCTGTAAGGGATGCTGAAATCGTCATATTGGTGGTTAAGCCTTGGTTTATGCCTGCTGTGCTGGACGAAATAAAGCCGGCTCTTGACCTGAAAAATCAGATAATTGTCTCTGATGCTGCCAATTTCACCACCGAAGAACTTGCCAATGCGCTCGGCACATCAGGTCAGTTCTGCTATGTTATCCCTAATATCGCAGCGGAATTTGGCGCAAGCATGAGTTTCGTTGCCAAGGGCGAAGGCTGCTCTGACGACTCTCTTGCCAAGGTGAAGTCACTCTATGACCTTTGTGGAGACACGCTTGTAGTGGCTGAAAAACTGGTAGAGCCGGGCATGATGATGGCAAGTTGCGGCATAGCATACGTGATGAGATACATCCGTGCACAGATGGAAGGCGGCTGTGAGATGGGTTTCTACCCTCAGCAGGCAAAGCAGATTGCTCTCCAGACCATGCAAGGCGCTGTCTCTCTGCTTAAGGAGACTGGCTGGCATCCGGAAGAGGCTATCGACAAGGTGACGACTCCAGGCGGTATAACCATCAAGGGACTCAACGAACTGGACCACTGCGGATTCAATTCTGCCGTCATCAAGAGCCTGAAAGCAGGACTGAAATAAGCCGCGTTCTTACCTCCGTGGCTGTTATATGATCAGAAATGCGAAGCAGTAGCCACTGTGTCCGCCGCGTTACCGGCGGATATAACAACACACACCAAATAAGTAATGAAAAGAATAGTAGTAAAAGTAGGCTCAAATGTACTGACGACAGACAGTGGCAAGCTCAATATTACGCGTATGTCATCCCTCGTCGATCAGATAGCATGGCTCAGATGGCATGGATATGAGGTGATACTTGTCAGTTCGGGAGCGGTGGCTTGCGGAAGAAGGGAATTGCAGATAGACCACCATCTCGACTCGGTGGAGCAGCGACAGCTCTTCTCTGCCATAGGTCAGGTGAAGCTCGTGAACCTGTATTATGACCTTTTCCGCGAATATAACCTACATGTAGGGCAGGTGCTGACGATGAAGGAGAATTTCCTGACAGAGGATTTGTATCGCAATCAGCAGGCTTGCATGGAAGTGATGCTCCAGAATGGGGTCATTCCTGTGGTCAATGAGAATGATACCGTAAGCGTTACCGAACTGATGTTCACCGACAATGATGAACTGTCAGGACTCATAGCGCAGATGTTGAAGGCAGAGACCCTGATACTTCTGTCGAATATTGACGGTATCTATACTGGTGATCCTTCGCTTCCTGACTCAAAGGTGATACGTACTGTTGCGCCGGATCAAAACCTTGACGAGTATATCATGCCTTCCATGAGCTCTGCAGGACGTGGAGGAATGGAGTCAAAATACAAGACTGCAAGGCTCACAGCCGATGCAGGTATCAAGGTTATCATTGCCAATGGCAACCGTTCAGACATATTGAGACTTCTGGTGGAGAAACCGGAAGAGACCATCCATACTGAGTTTATTCCCAAGTAGATAGGTAGAAGGCATAGCTATGCTTTTCATTTTGTCTGCTTATAGTAAAAACAAGATTTGACCACCTACATCCATATGATGAACCCGATATTTGAAAAAGTAAAGCGTGCAAGCCGTTCATTGACTCTCATCCCTGACAGTCGTCGTGATGAAATACTCCTTGCCGTGGCTGATGCCATAGCTGAGAACGAGGCAATCCTGCTTGAAGCAAACGCTAAAGACCTTTCAAGGATGGAGAAATCCAATCCTTTGTATGACCGCCTTCAGCTCACTCATGACCGCCTTGCCGGTATAGCATCCGATATGCGTCATGTGGCAGCACTGCCGTCACCGCTCGGAAAGGTCTTGAAAGACGAGGTATTGGACAACGGACTCCATCTTCGTAGGGTGTCAGTGCCGTTTGGAGTGATAGGCATGGTCTTTGAAGCGCGTCCTAATGTCGCCTTTGATGTATTCTCGCTTTGCTTCAAGAGCGGCAATGCCTGCGTGCTGAAAGGTGGTCGTGACGCTGATGATTCCAATAGGGCTATCGTTTCTCTCATTCATGGAATATTGCGTGGGTTTGACGTTGATCCTAATGTCGTCGCTCTTCTTCCTGCCACTCATGAGGCTACGGCAGAGATGCTGAATGCTGTCGGCTATGTCGATGTGTGTATTCCTCGTGGTGGACGCAGGCTTATAGACTTCGTAAGAGACAATGCAAAGGTCCCTGTCATCGAGACGGGAGCCGGTGTCGTACATGCTTATTTCGATAAGTCTGGCGACTTGGAAAAGGGAAAACGCATCATCAACAATGCCAAAACGCGTCGTGTCTCCGTCTGTAATGCCCTTGATTGTCTGCTGGTTCATAAGGACAGAGCTGACGAACTGGATGCTCTGCTTGCTCCTATGAAGGATAAGGTGACCTTCCATTATGACAATTATGGCACCGAATGGATGTCTTATGACCTATCTATCAAGATAGTGGATTCGCTCGATGAGGCTATCAGTCATATTGCCAAATATGGTTCAGGGCATAGTGAGTGCATCATCACGGAGGATAAAGAGGCGGCTCGCACTTTCCAGACTATGGTAGATGCCGCCTGTGTATATGTCAATGCACCGACGAGTTTCACTGATGGAGCACAATTCGGACTCGGAGCAGAGATAGGAATCTCCACCCAAAAGCTGGGTCCACGTGGTCCGATGGCGCTTGAAGAAATCACCACATACAAGTGGCTTATAGATGGTGACGGGCATATCAGACCGTAACAAGGCTCTTTTTGCTTGCCCTTTCCACGGATTTTTATCACCAAAAATCAACACTACAAGACGACAAAACCACCAAACCACAATGTATAGTTTTACTTGCCAGGCTGGCTTGCAGCCACACCCATATCGAATGCCTTGAGGTTGCCTTCCACAATCTTTTCTCCCTTGCGGGCAAAGATGACAGCGATGGCATCACGAAGCTGTCCCACGGTCACGATTTCAATGAAAGGAGCAGCCATGCCGAGCAATACCATGTTTGCGCCGCGTGCATTTCCGGCATCCTTGGCTATGCTCTCGATGTCGAGCTTCACTACAGATGGCAGAGCATCGAGTTCGGCATTGAGTGCAGTCTCGTCTGGATAGTTCGGGATATTGACAAATGGCTTGCTTGAGGTGACGATGGTGCCGCTCTTTGAGAGGTAAGGCAGGTAGCGCAGGGCTTCCATCGGCTCCATTGAGATGACTACGTCAGTGCCTCCCATAGGGATGAGGTCTGAGTAGATAGGGTCGGTGCTGAGTCGGAGATTTGACTGCACGTCACCGCCACGCTGGCTCATTCCGTGTACCTCAGCCTGCTTGAGATGGAGACCGGCTTTAGTTGCGGCCTCGCCTATGATGGTAGCGATGGAGAGAATGCCTTGTCCTCCTACACCGCAGAGTATGATGTCTTTTTTCATTGCTTTGCCTCCTTTGCTTTACGAGCCTCACGCAGATGACGCTGAAGAGTCTGCATACATTCGCGACGAGGGATGATGACGGAAACGCCATCGTATTCTATTTCTTCCTTGATGACCTGGGTGATTTCTTCCATGTTCTTCGGCAATGGAACCACAACGCGGACGTGCTCAGGTTCCACACCGAGACCGAGACAGATTGCCTCAAACTTGTTGGTGCCCGCAGAGTCCTGTCCACCGGTCATGCCAGTAGTCAGATTGTCGGAGATGACCACCACGATGTTGCTCTTGTCGTTTACTGCATCGAGGAGGCCTGTCATGCCAGAGTGTGTGAATGTGGAGTCGCCGATTACGGCTACGGCAGGGAAGAGTCCTGCGTCTGCAGCACCCTTTGCCATGGTGATGGAAGCACCCATGTCCACACAGCTTGACAATGCTTTGAATGGAGGAAGTGCACCGAGGGTGTAGCAACCGATATCTCCGAATACGCGATGGTCTGTATATGCTTCAAGTACTTGGTTGAGAGCGGTATATACATCTCTGTGTCCGCATCCCTGACACAACTGTGGAGGGCGTGCTGCAAGGTTCTTTGCAGGAGCGAATCCTTCAGGGAGATTGATGCTGAGAGCCTTTGCCACGCAGTCAGGATTGAGTTCTCCCTGACGTGGGAGCGCTCCTGTGAGGCGGCCCTTGATAGGTGCGATGTCGCCTACGATATTGCGGACAGCCTCTTCCACTACAGGCTGACCGTCTTCCACCACGAGAAGTTCGTCGCATTCCTTTGCCATCTGCATCACTTTGTCAGCCGGCACAGGGTACTGTGAAATCTTCAGTATGTTGGCATTGTCGCCTATAACCTCTTTTACATAGTTGTAACCGATGCCACAAGCGATGATGCCGAGCTTCTTGTCGCTGATGGTTTCCACCTTATTATATATAGAGTCCTCGGAAGCCTTCTCCATGACAGGCTGCTTTTCTATCAGAGTAGCGTATCTCTTCTTCGCGATGCCAGGCAGCAATACCCATGCTTCCTCAGAGATATTCAGAGGTTTCTCGTCCATTACGTCGCTTGTCTCCACGGCTGCACGTGAGTGGGCGAGGCGGGTTACTATGCGGAGAACTACAGGTTCCTTGATAGCCTCAGAGTATTCGAAGGCTGTTTTCATCATGTCGTAAGCCTCCTGCTGGTTTGATGGCTCAAAGGCTGGCACCAGGGCAAACTTTGCATAGAAGCGTGAATCCTGCTCATTCTGGCTTGAATGCATGGATGGATCGTCCGCTGCGAGGACTATGAGTCCGCCGTTTACGCCAGTGATGGCAGAGTTGACAAACGCATCTGCGCATACATTCATGCCCACATGCTTCATGCAGACCAATGCACGCTTTCCTGCGTATGACATGCCGAGGGCTGCCTCCATGGCTGTTTTCTCATTGGTACACCAACGGCTGTGGATGCCACGTTCCTTGGCTATGCTGTTGCCTTGGATGAACTCTGTGATTTCGGTACTTGGGGTGCCTGGATAAGCATATACTCCACTGAGTCCAGCGTGTATTGCTCCAAGGGCTATTGCCTCGTCTCCGAGAAGAAGTCTTTTACTCATGTTCTGTATATTTATGTTTAGATCATTTTCTTAGGTTGCCTGTTTGCATCGCTGTATGTGGGTGCCTTTCCCCTCTTTTAAGGTTGCAGACCTCCATGAACAGCTTTTTTCTTGACCGTTTGTATTTGTGTTGATAATGTAGTAATTTATATCGTTTGTGCGTTCAAATGCAAGCATCGTGATAGATTTTTTGCCATGAATCATACAAATCGCCAACAAAGTTAGGAAAAATTTCCTTTCTGTGCTAACATTTTATTATAAATTTACTATATTTAATGATAAACCTTTTGTATTTTGCAAGGAAATAACTACTTTTGCATCACGAAAAGAGGGCTTTGCCCATAGACTTGCGTTAAACCATGAATATGAAAAGAAATAAGAAATTCATTACCTTTACATTGACTTTGCTCCTATCGCTTAATGTGACTTTTGCCTTTGCTCAGAAGGAAGACAACGAGGTGCAGCCGGGTAAAACAATGATGACAGACTCTGCTGCCGCTGCCATCGACACGACGAATGCGGTGGCTGTGGATGATGATCTCCTTGCCGATGGCGAAGAGTCAGCTCTTGATTCGGCTCTTGTGGCAAATGCTGACAAGGGTGCATACACCCAACTGAAGAAGAAATTCGTCGAGGGCGGTGCCGGCTTTATGTCTCTCGTTGCCCTTGCCCTCGTTCTCGGACTCGCCATCTGCATCGAGCGTATCATCTATCTCTCCATGTCCGAGATAGACGCAAAAAAGTTTATGGCTGATCTGGAGAAGGAATTGAAGGAAAACGGTGTCGAAGCGGCAAAGGATCTCTGCCGTAACACCCGCGGTCCTGTGGCAAGTATCTGCTATCAGGGATTGCTGCGCATCCGTGAAGCGCATGATGTCATTGAGCGAAGCGTCTCTTCCTATGCCACGGTGCAGATCGGTAATATGGAGAAAGGATGCTCTTGGATTACGCTTTTCATCGCTATGGCTCCGTCGTTGGGATTTCTCGGCACGGTTATCGGTATGGTGATAGCGTTCGATAACATCCAGACTGCCGGAGACATAGGTCCTACTATCGTGGCATCCGGTATGAAAGTGGCGCTTATCACTACCATCTTTGGTATTATCACGGCCCTTATCCTGCAGTTGTTCTACAACTATGTCCTCTCGAAAATCGACCATCTCACAGCGCAGATGGAGGAATCTGCCATCACTCTCATGGATATTCTTACTGCATTGAAGAATGAAAAAGAATAATGTTCGCAAAAAGCCGACAGAGAAGATTTCGCATCTGTTCATGTTCGTCATGATGGGCATAATTGCCTTCGTCTTTCTTCTCTATTACCTCGTGGGATATAATGCTCCGGCTCCGTGGGACGAGAAATACAACAGTCCTCTTCTCACCGACCTCGTCATTCTTCTCATGTTCGCACTTCTTGTGGGGGCAATCGTCGCAGTCTCCTGCTCTAAAATTCTTTCGCTCCACAAGAATCAGACTCCTGCCGTCGTAAACGGCATACATGGCAAGCGAGTGACATGGTGTGTCACTGGCGGAGTCATTGCTGTGCTTGCCGTCACTTGTCTCGCTTTGCCGGCAGACAGGCTCTATGTCAATGGCGAGGCTTATGATGATACCTTATGGCTGCATGTGACTAATATGTTTGTAGCCTCTTCTCTCTTCCTTATTATTATAGGGCTCTGTGCTATTGTTTTTGGTGTGTTTCAAAATAAGCGTAAGAAATGATATTCCGTAGAAAGAAACATGACGTTCCTGGTTTGAACACCACTTCGACGGCTGATATATCGTTCATGCTTCTCATATTTTTCCTTGTCACCACGTCTATGGACTCCGACAAGGGTATGCAACGTCAGATGCCGCCTTATTCCCCCGATCAGCAGATGGAACAGCGCGATGTTGACCGCAGCAAGCATGCTCTGCACTCCGAATTAGACGATATCAAAGGCATTGGTCCGA
>OQVL01001120.1_pt1 | contig 15625 bp, 13 predicted proteins | sample 1691501 | NCBI WGS metagenome assembly OQVL01 (sample SAMN03418253, study PRJEB22391) | human gut metagenome | biome: human-gut; feature: organic feature; material: feces | host: Homo sapiens | place: Tanzania | collected 2013-01
GTAAATGCAAACAAAACAAGGCAGGCCATCAAAACAAACGAAATTACAACGCCAGGAATGCGTGGAAGCAGGGCGTGGAATGCAGCGTTTGTAATTGCAAATCCCTGGAATTTTTGAGGATCGAGAATTTCAGGATTCAAGATTCCGCCGATTACAATTGTAAGACCTGTGATAGTACAGATTACGATTGTATCAAAGAAAGTTCCAGTCATAGAGATAATTCCCTGCTGAACCGCATAATCAACCTTTGCTGCTCGCACCAACCGGCACTTCAATATCCGCCCCCTCCAACAGCTTTAACATTCCCTGCTGAACCGATTCGCCGGAAACATCGCGGGAATTGGTATTTTGCTTTTTGGCAATTTTATCGATCTCATCAATAAAGACAATCCCCATCTCGGCCTTATCCACATCATTGCCGGCAGCTGCCAACAGTTTGGAAAGCACACTTTCAATATCATCACCGATATACCCCGCCTCTGTCAGACTGGTCGCATCTGCGATCGCAAGCGGCACATCCAAAAGCTTTGCAAGCGTCTTTACCAGGTATGTCTTACCACAGCCGGTAGGTCCGATCATAAGCATATTGGATTTCTCGATCTCGATCTCATCCATGGTATTGGTTGCCACACGTTTGTAATGATTGTAAACGGCTACAGACATTACCTTTTTGGCTTTTTCCTGTCCCACAACAAACTCATCCAGCTTAGCTTTGATCTCGTGGGGTGCGGGAACATCTTTCAGATCGATCAACGGCTTATCTGTCTTTTTACGCTTTTTTAATCTGGTCCGTTTGGAATTGGGATCCTGCTGCAGATCATTGAGATTGACAAAACGGATATTGGGAAAGCCCTTGGGAATATCCTTTCCATCCTTGGAAGCTTCATCATCCGAATTGGCATTCTGGTTTAAACCCGGCATACCAAAGCCGGAAAGCGAATTGAGCAAAGCGGCATCATCCATTCCCGGATAATCATACTGACCAATGGCATCCATGGTCTTGTGCATACAGTCATCGCACACACAGATATTCTGTGGCAGCTTGAACTGTCTGCCTGTAATGCTTTCGGGACGATGACAGATGAAGCATACATTATCATACTCGCTGTCATCATTACCGTCATCTTCGTGGTCATCACTGCCTTCATCTTCGCTGTCAGCATTGCCATCATCTTCGCTGCCATCATCTCCGCTGTCAGCATTGCCGTCATCTTCGTTGTCAGCATTGTCATCATCTACGACACCATCTTCGGCGTCAGAAACACGATCGTCAGAATCGACATCTGTATCTCCACCTGTTGTATCTCCATCTGTATTCATATCATCGGATGCATGAACAACACCTGTATCATTCCTGTCCCTGTCATCGGCTGCGGCATTCTCATCCGCATCATTCACATCATCCGCATCATCAAAATCGGATTCGTCAAAATCATCATCCCCGGCGCTCATGTCAAATAAGGGTGCATCATCCTTATCCACAACCTCCCGGAAATCATTTTCAGGCTTGATAAACGGTTTTTGTCCCGGCGCATCATCAAAATCATTTAAATAAGAGTCATTATCCTCTTCATCTGAAAAATCATCCTCATCAAAAAAAACAACTTCATCATCAACGTGTTCCTCATCCGCCACTTTTTGTTCGTCTTTATTGGAATTATTGAATATATCAAAAAAACTGCTCATTATTTTCCTCCAAGTGTTACCGTCGTTTCATACGGCTGATATCCATCATTGGTACGGGTCATAAGCTTTGCTGCGACCTTGTCACCAACTTTATAATAAGATAAGACCTCTGTCAGGTCACTCATCTTTCCTACCGTATATCCGTCGATCTCCAATAAGATATCCCCTTTATGGATACCGGCCTCTTTGGCAGGTGTATGGTCAAAGACCTGTGTAATGTAAATTCCCTCTTTGATATCGTATTTTTCCAAAAGTTCACCGGTAACAGCCATACCGCTGATTCCGAGATATGTGGCCGAATCATTTTTTTGCGAAGGTTTTGTTTTTTTCTCCATCAGATCCTTTAAAATCGGTTCTGCCGTTGAAATCGGGATCGCATATCCCATGCCTTCCGTCGCATAATCTGCGATCTTGGGATTATAGGCTCTGTTGACGGCACTGATCACACCTGTTGTCACAGACTGCCCGGTGCCAAGCGCATTTCCGATCGCGATCGCGGGTTCTCCTACCTTTAAGTAATCGGAGTTGCCAAGGGTAGCTATCCTGATCTGCTTTTTGGTCGCAGGATCAAGATCAGAAAGATTGATGGCGATCACTGCCAGATCCATGTCCGCATCCGTTCCTTTGACGGAAGCCTCTGCTACAGATGCGTCAATAAACTGCACTGTCAGCTCATCGGAATCCTCAACAACATGATTGTTGGTGGCGATTAAAAGCTCCGTGTCATTTTCTCCGACAATAATACCGGAACCGCCGCCCTCAGTCTCATAATCATACAGATATCCCCAGAAATCATCCTCAATGGTGTATTTGCCAAAAATAGATACAACACAGGGCATCACACGGTCAACGACCTCTGTAACGTCCGTCACAACCGTTGCCTGCGTCTCCTTGGCAACCGTCATGTCAATTTCGGAATCGGAATTCATCTCATTGATGTCATCCATCTGGTTGGTTGCTTCCTCTCCGTCTTTTTCTGTATCATCCACACCGTTTTTCTTTTCTTCCGGATCAGCTTGTTTTTCCACAGCTTCCGTCTTTTCGACCGGATCTAAAATCTCCGGTGCCGCCTCCTGTCTGAATACAACAAGAATTACGACGATCACAAGCCCTGCCACCAGACCAAACATCAGTCCGCACAAAACGCTCATGCCCATTTTCTTTAATTGTTTGTCTTCCGGCTGCTGCAGCTTTTGTTCTTCTTTTATCTGTTCATCCATTTAATATCTCCCTGACATAGCATGTAAAAATCTGAGGTGTCTTCCGATTTCCTTATCGGCATCCGCACTACTCAACAGTAACAGACTTGGCAAGATTTCTTGGTTTATCTACATCTAATCCCTTATCCAGAGATACATAGTAGGCGATCAGCTGCAATACAATGGAGACCGGCATAACCATAAACGGATCCTGCATAACCGGAAGTCTGAATACGCTTCCAAATTTATCGTCATCTTCAAGCTCTTCATTTTCCTTGATCAGAAGCACTACTCTTGCCCCTCTTGACTGAACCTCTCTGATGTTGGAAAGCTCCTTGCTTTTTAGCTTCTCCTGGGTCACCACTGCTACTACCGGCGTTTCCTCTGTGATCAGGGCAATGGTTCCGTGCTTTAATTCACCGGAAGCGTAAGCTTCTGAATGAATGTAGGAAATCTCCTTCAGCTTCAGGGATCCCTCAAGCAAAATGGAATAATCCAGTCCCCTTCCGATCATAAACACATCATCTGCATTTAAAATAGCGCCTGCCAGCCTGTGGATCTCCTCCTTGCGCTCTAATACCTGTTCCATAACACTGGGTACTCTGCACAGCTCAGACATAAAGTTCTTTATCTGCTGCTGATCCCACAGATTTCTGGCGATCGCCATTCTTGCAGTGAGAAGATACAATACTGCAAGCTGGGTTGTGTATGCCTTTGTAGACGCTACTGCGATCTCCGGCCCTGCATAGGTATAGATCACATGCTCACTTGCTCTTGCAATGGAAGCTCCTTTTACATTGACAATGGAAATACTTGGGGAGCCGCATTTTCTGGCAAACTTAAGCGCCTCTAGAGTATCAATGGTTTCTCCTGACTGGGAGATTGCAAGCACCAGGGTGTCCTTATCCACCACCGGATCATTGTACATAAACTCCGATGCCATGACCACATCTACATGAATTCCGATCATGGACTGGATCAGGCTTTTTCCTACCAGTCCTGCGTGCATGGCTGTTCCACAGGCGATCACGCAGATCCTTTTACAGTCTGCCAGCACCTGATCGGAAATTCCTTCCTCTGTAAAATCAGGCATTCCGTTTTTAATCCTGGGCAAAATCGTATCGTTGATGACCTGAGGCTGCTCCATGATCTCCTTTTCCATATAAAAAGGATAACCGCCCTTGCTGCTACGCGTCACATCCCAGTCCACCTTCAGCCATTCGATCTGTGCCGGGTCGCCGGAAAGATCATACATTTCCACTCCGTCCTCCGACAGGCAGACTACATGAAATTCCGGCAAAACAAAGTAATCCTTCGTGAAAGGAACGATAGCCGCAACATCTGATGACAAAATCGCTCCATCCTCCGTTTTGGCCGCCACAATAGGGCTTACATTCCGGACTGCAAAGATCTTGCCCGGCTGATCCTCAAATAGAATGGCAAGCGCAAAGGTTCCCTTGAGCTTTAATACGGTCCTTCTGATAGCAGAATAGGGATCTCCCTGATAAAAATGCTCCAGAACAGCCGCTACCACTTCGCTATCCGTTTCTGACTTTAATTTTCCGTCCAATTCATACTTCTCAGTCAGTTCACGATAATTTTCAATAATGCCGTTATGGATCAGCGTAACCCTTCCAAACTGATGGGGATGCGCATTCTGATCGCACACGCCTCCATGGGTTGCCCATCTTGTGTGCCCGATACCGCAGTTTCCCTCCGGATGCTTTTCTTCACAAAGCTGACGCAGATCCCTTACTCTTCCCGCACGCTTTACGATCTGTGTCTTTCCCTCTTTTAAAATTGCAATACCGGCACTGTCATAGCCTCTGTATTCCAGAAGTTCAAGAGCATCCAGCATAATGTCTTTTGCATCTCTTTTTCCTGTATATCCGATAATTCCACACATAAATTGTTTCCCTCATCTTTCTCTATTTTATGAATTCAATGGTATCTTATATTTATTTCAATCCATTCTCCCTTATACCGTATTTGTTTTGCAGTTACCCGCATATTTGCCGGTATATCTCGCATGAGAGAGCTGCGAAAGAGCATCCGCCGAATTTTCGATCACTCTTTTCCTCGTCAACCTTTTAATAAAAGGTCTGGCGCTAGATGGAGAAACAATGACAAATTATCTGCACAATTCAATTTTCAAGGTACACGGCAGTCAAACATCCACCACCTTCGACTATTATACACAAAGAACCCACGGTTGTAAACCGCAGGTTCCCTTTTTACTCGTAGGATACAAATTCGCTGTATTCCTTCCAGATATTGCAGATCCATGTTTTTCCCTGATTAAACAGGATCTCTTCTCCGTTTTCATCATAGAATTTTGCCGGTGTGGCGTCTCCGTCATACCGCTTCCAGGTACCCTTTATGACCTTACCGCCGGTAAAGACAATGGCATCGCCTTCCCCATGCACGCCAAAGGCCAGATAGTCATGGTCATCCCTCACCTCTCCGTGGCAATACTGGAATACCACATTGGAAACAGCAAGCTGACTGTCATCCAGCTCGTCAATCTGTTGATCTCCATCCTGAAATCTGTAATATAGTCCATCCTCTTTATGGTATTCAAAATAAGGATTATAGGCGCCGTAGCCTCCCTTGTTTCCTTCCTGTCCGCCCGGATAGATCTTCGTTGCTTCTTCTGCCTCAGAATAATAATCCTCTGCCCTTGCTTCCTCCTGTACAAAAGTAAAAGGAGGAACGTAAGCGTCATCATATTCCCAGTCATAGGAAAGACGTTCTGCTGCCTTTTGCATGCCGTCAATCAGCAGATAGCCCGTAAACTCGGTAGCATAGCCAGGCCTGTCCACTCTGCCAAAGGCCTCGTTTGCGGGATTGTGAATTCCCTCTACGGCAGCGCTGATGTTCTGCACGGTATCACGGCTTAAAAGCTCCTCCACATAAGGTCTGGCAAGTCCCCAGTTACAGTAAATCGCCTCATAGCCCATGGCAACATAAACAAAATAGTCTCTGCTGCTCCGGACCGGTCCTATCCTTTCCAGATCATCAAAATCCTCAAATACCGCCATCAGTCTTGTAATTCTTCCTTCTACAGGCGCCTCATAAATAATGCTCGCCTTGGAAATGCCATACTGAGGCATTGCCGGTGCGTTGTTGGGAATCATTACGGCAATCGGCCGTCTGTTCGCTACCTTTTCATCCTTCCACTCTCCGGTAAGATAGCTTTGCATCTTCCCATCCACGATCTCCCTTTCCGTGATCACAGGAAATGTTTCCGGCTCTGCCGTAGGAGATGGCTCCTGCGCTGCTTCCGTTTGTGACAGCTCGGTCTGCTCTGCCGCATCCTGCTGCTCATTTTGGGGCTCCTCCTGTGTCTTACCACAGCCCGCACAAATTGTAATCGTCAAAGCGGCCAGCGCCGCCATCCATATGCTTTTTCTCATACCAGTCACCCTGTCTTTCCGCCTAAAGAAAGGCATTATATTTCTTTTCATGTCCTATGGTGGTGCTTTCTCCGTGTCCCGGATATACCTTAACTTCATCCGGGAGCGGCAGCAGTTTTTCCCTTACAGAGCGAACCAGCGCGCTCATGCTGCCTGTGGGCAGATCAGTTCTTCCTACAGACTCACAAAACAGGGTATCTCCGCTGAACAAGATCCCTGCATCCTCAAAATAATAGCAGCAGCTTCCTGCCGTATGTCCAGGTGTGGCAATCAGCCTGCAGGTGATCCCTTCTATGGTAATCTCTTCTCCGTCTTTGACATAAAAGTCTGCTTTGATCGTGCAGGGTCTTCCGGCCCTTTCTGATACATTTAAGTCTGCATCTTCGCACAGAGCCTTTTCTCCTTCATAGGCATATACCCTGGCTCCGGAAAGCTTTTGCAGCTCTTCCACTCCCCAGATATGATCAAAATGCCCATGCGTCAGCAAAATTGCCGCCACCTGAAAGCCCTTTTCCGAAAGGGTATCATAAATATAGTTCCCTCTGTCTGCGGGATCAAACACAAGCGCTTTGTCTGTTCCTTCCACATAGACAAAGTAGCAATTCGTCTGACATACTCCAAGTACTATTTTTCCAATCTTTAAATCTGCCATTTTCCCTCTCATTCTGCCTTACATCTTTCTATTCATCAGCCTGTGGTTCTTTCAATATCCAGCACGCTGTCAATAGATCTTATTTTATCGATGATCCTGTTTAATTCTTCTCTGTTACTGATCTCAAAGGAAGTGGCAAGTGTTGCCAGCCCCTGTTTGTTGGTTCTGGTATTCATAGACAGAATATCAATGTTCTTTTCTGTTAGCGCCCTTGAAATGTCCGCTAAAAGTCCGTTACGGTTATTGGCGTATATCTTGATCTCCGCCAGATATTTTTCACCGTAGGAGGCTTCCTGATCTCCCTCCCACTCTGCGTCGATCAGCCTGCTCCTTTCTATCTCAGGGAGGTTTAATACGTTGATGCAGTCTGTTCTGTGTATGGAAATTCCGCGTCCCCTGGTCACAAAACCTACGATCTCATCCCCCGGAACAGGAGAACAGCATTTGGAAAACCGAACCGCCAGATCGTGGATCCCCTTTACGACAATTCCGCTCTTAGACTTGATCTGGACAGGCTTTTGCGCCTCTCCGTTTTCTTCTACTGCTGCAAGAACCTCTGCATCTGTCAGTTCTCTCTTATGGTCCTTCTCATACAGCTCAACCATCTTATTGATGATCTGGCCTTCCTTCAGCCCTCCGTGCCCTACTGCTGCAAGCACAGATTCCCAGTCACGGAAACCGTACTTTCGCATGATCACATCCATGTAATCAGGTTTCATAATGTCAGGGATATTAATGCTTTTTGCTTTGCAATAGGCCGTAAGGAGTTCCTTGCCCTTTACAATATTTTCTTCCTTAAATTCATTTTTAAACCATTGATTGATCTTGTTCTTGGCCTGTGTACTTTTTACCACGCTCAGCCAGTCCCTGCTCGGGCCTTTGGAATTCTGGGAGGTCAAAATCTCCACCCGATCCCCGTTCTTGATCTCGTAATCAATGGTCACCAGCTTCCCGTTGACCCTGGCCCCGATCATCTTATTTCCTACTGCACTGTGAATGCTGTATGCAAAGTCGATAGGGGTAGATCCTGCCGGAAGGTTTTTAACCTCTCCTGTAGGGGTAAAGCAGTATACACTATCCGAAAACAGATCCAGATCGCTTTTTAAAAGGTTCATGAATTCCTTGTTATCAGACATGTCCCTCTGCCATTCCAGGATCTGTCTCAGCCACGAAAGCTTTTCTTCCTCGGAATCTTCCACCTTCTTGCCATCGGAAGCTTCCTTATACTTCCAGTGCGCCGCAATACCGTACTCTGCCGCCTTGTGCATTTCGTAAGTACGGATCTGGATCTCAAAAGGCTGTCCGCTGCTGCCGATCAGCGTTGTGTGCAGGGACTGATACATATTGGCTTTGGCATGGTCTTCCTTCTGAGAAGAATCGTGAGCCACACGACAGGGTGAGCATTGACGAATTCTTCAGAATGGTGAAGGAAAACCAATATAAGATACAGTACCGCGTGATGCTCAGCAGATTCCGCGGCAAGACGATTTGTCCGGATTGCCACGGCACTCGCTTAAAGAAAGAAGCTAACTATGTGAAGATTGGCGGCAAAAGTATTACTGAACTCGTGGAGATGTCTATCACCAATCTTCAGATCTGGTTTACCAAACTGGAACTGACCGAACACGAGAAATGCGTGAGCAAAAGACTTTTTGCCGAGATTACCAACCGTCTGCAGTTCCTGCTGGATGTGGGACTCGGTTATCTCACGCTCAATCGTCTTTCCAACTCCCTTTCAGGAGGTGAAAGCCAGCGCATCAACCTGACCACCAACTTAGGTTCTTCACTTGTAGGAAGTGTCTATATTCTCGACGAGCCAAGCATCGGTCTTCACAGCAGAGATACAGCACGACTCATCAAGGTGCTGAGAGAATTGCAGCAATTAGGAAATACGGTAGTCGTCGTAGAGCATGACGAGGAAATCATGCGGGCTGCCGACTACCTGATAGATATCGGTCCGGATGCTGGTCGCCTGGGCGGTCAACTGGTTTATGCCGGTCCTGCCTCTGAGTATTCTACTACCGACAAGGAAGCCCAGCAGAAACTCTTGGAGAAATATCCCGACAGTTACACCATCAAGTATCTCACCCATCATGAAAAGATAGAAACACCAACAAGCCATCGTGCCTGGAACCGTTTCATCGAAATCAAGGGTGCCAGAATGAATAACCTGAGAGGCATCGACGTCAAGTTGCCACTCAATGTTTTTACGGTGGTGACAGGTGTCTCTGGTTCCGGCAAGAGTTCGCTCATCAAGGGAATCCTCTTCCCTGCCATGCGCCGCCATTTAGACTTGGTGTCAGATGCACCAGGCGAATACTTAGGTTTAGAAGGCGACATCAATGCCATCAAGCATGTGGAGTTTGTGGACCAGAACCCTATCGGTAAAAGTTCCCGCAGCAACCCAGCCACCTATCTGAAGGCATACGATGCCATCCGCTCGCTTTTTGCCAACCAACCATTGGCAAAACAGATGGGATTCACTCCTGCCTATTTTTCCTTCAATGCTGAAGGAGGAAGATGTGAAGAGTGCAAGGGAGCAGGTTATGTAACTATCGAGATGCAATTCATGGCAGACCTGGTTTTGCAATGCGAGGCATGCAAAGGTAAACGATTCAAGCACGATATCCTTGAGGTACAATACGGAGGTAAGAATATTAATGATGTGCTCAACATGACCGTGAACGAGGCTATCGAATTCTTTGCAGACGAGAAGAACCAGCACAACAATGGTGACTTCGATTCCTGCCGCGTCATCGTCAGCCGTTTACGCTCTTTGCAGGAAGTCGGATTAGGCTATATCAAACTCGGACAGAATTCAAGTACGCTTTCTGGTGGAGAAAACCAGCGTGTCAAACTTGCCTACTTCATCGGTAAGGAAGATCAGGAGCCTACGCTCTTCATCTTCGACGAGCCTACGACAGGTTTGCATTTCCACGACATCAAGCGCCTGCTCCACGCTTTCAATGCCTTGATAGAGCGTGGTCACTCCCTTGTAGTCATCGAGCATAACCTCGACGTCATCAAGTGTGCCGACTATATCATCGACCTTGGTCCAGAAGGAGGCGACAAGGGTGGAAACCTCGTTGTGGCAGGAACGCCTGAGGAAGTAGCAGCTTGTCAAAAGAGCCTTACAGGACAATTCTTGAAGAAATATCTGTAAGAATCAACATCCTACACTAGCCCACCAAAACGATTCGGGGGTATAGACGTTTCGCTAGTGTAGGATGTTGATTCTTTAAAAAGCTGCCACCACAGACGACTTGAAACCATAATTATAATAATAGATGTCCATAGCAAACACTATCATGGGAAGCAACAAATGATAGAAATCAAACTCTTGTTCATGATGAAACTGAAAATTTCACTTATTTATCTTTTCTATAAAGCTTAATACATTTATTCCCATGTTCCTTAAATTGTGGCTGTTTATATTTATAATTGTCGGGGATGCCAAAAGTTTTGATTTCATGTTTAAACTCTAAATCTTCATATTCTATTCTATTATAATAATCACAATACTTTCTCAATAAATATACCACTCTAGGACTAACACTTACACTATCGTTATCTTTGGTAAAGGAATCGCTATTTCTATTTATATAAACATCACCACAACTAACAGTAAGGCAAAAACGACATTCTGGTTCCCAAGACTTTTTCTTCGAAGTTTTTGTAAACCCATAATAAATACTGTCAAATTCCTGCTTTGGCACAAACGCCTTAGCAATTGCAACACGTTTGAAATGTTTTTTAAATTCATTTGTTGGGATGGATGCACTAAACTCCACTCCTGCATCAAAATAATAAACTTTCATGCAATGTGTTTCTGAACATGACACAAAAGTAACAAATAGCATAAAATAGAGAAAAAAAACACACTGTTTCATATCGTTTCTAGTTTAGTTAATAAATACTTATGGAATTCTTAGCATTAAAAGTTGTACCTTTGTGGTCATAACGAATGCACTCTCCGTTTTTTCTAGCTGTCAAGGCCTCATTACCAGTTATTACTCGACGTTCTTCTTTATTTTTATATTTATCATCTGTTTCTTCAGCCCTGTCACTATGTTTTTTATGATTTTTCACATCATCGACATAATGGTCAAATTCATGCTCCAACCTAGTTGCTGCAGATTGCCTTTTGCCATTACTTAAAAGCAATCCTTTCCGAGACTCCCAAAATATGGTTTTATTTTTACCACCTTCATTATGATACATAGTAGCATCAACGCCTTCACTTTCAGAAGACATAAGATTATAATCATAATTAGACTTTGTAGCCTCTGGCGATTTTGGCACATAGCTATAGTGATTGCCATCTACAGCAAATGCCGTCATTGAAATCAGCAAACAAATTATAGAAATCAAACGCTTTTTCATATCATGAACCGTTTAGTTTATTAAACTTTCCTATTGGTCATTTTTCAAACGACACATCTTTGATTGTACATTTATGCATCATCATTAGAAGTCAATACAACTCAATGCATAGCAGCCAACGTTTTCTTGCACCTCTCCTCATTTAGAGCAGCACCTCTCCTCAAGAAGGCCATAGCTAATTGTTTGGTATTTTCACTCGGAACACCTTTTCCATCCATAACAGTCATCAAGGTATGATAAACATCATAATAAGCAGGCGCATAATTGAATTTCGTTGCCATAAAAAGGGAATAATAAAAGGAGGCCTCTGGAGATATCCAAGCTGAATCCTTCATTGATGCCACGATTTTCTTATAGGCAAGAACATTTCCTTGATCAATTACTTCCCTTTTTTCCTTATACATATAGGCTTCCAAGCAATAACCATGATACACCCTTGGTACAAGATTTTTGTAGTCGTACATTAGTCCCATGACAAAAGCCAGAACATAAACAAACAATATTTTTTTCATATGCATATTATTAAATATTCATTTTACACTATCAGCATCATTGAGGTTGTTTCTTTTGGAAAGCATTTATCAAGCTATCCACTACACGTGAATTACGAAAGACCACCCCTTCACTTTTCATGCTGGTCAAACCATAGATAAAATTTTCGTCCATAGTCAAAGCACCTTTTATGGACAAATCTTCCCTAAGGGAATCTACAAACAACTTAGCACCATCATTATTAGTCCAATACGAAAATAAATTCAAAGTCCCTATAGTCCTTCCCATACCAAGTTTATCATGGAACTGGTTGCCTGCTATAAAATCATAAACAACTAGCTCATCTTGGGAAACATATAATTCTCCATACAATTGTTCTAATCTAAGATATTTATCTTTATCACCAGTCATTAAGTACTCAGTTCTTATTTTCTTTACATAATATGCTCTTTGAATATTACAAGGAACTGTTTTAGAATGTGATTCCAAGAATTGACCGACAATATTGTTCACGTTTTCTCCAAATAGGAACAATAATGTTGAAACAACAAATATATATAACATTTTTCTAACCATAATTAATATTTATTATCATCTAAAGATATTTTTAAGTTTATCCCACAATGTCAGATAGCTAAATCCCATACCACCTGGTTTTTTGTTGCTTTCATATCGGTTTTTGGAAGTACCATCGTAACTATTGTAATATTTTCCATTTTTATAGCCTATCCAAACCCCCTGTTCCAATTTTTTCGTTCTAGGATTCAGAGTTTGCACGGCTGTCGAATTGTATCGGGCAAGATACAGACTATTTCCATCTTTTAGATTTCCAATTTTGCGCAATTTCGAATAATACACCCGAACATTTTTATTCGGCCCTATAATCAACACATTTTCAAATTTGTCACTTTTAGACAAAAGTTCCGCAAAAGTAGAAGTATCACAAGAATGTAATACTATAACCGCATATTCTCCCCTTTTGTGTTTTTTCCATACGTCACTATGTTCATTTAGTAATTTATCAAACTGGTCAGCATCATTTATATCATTTCCATTATAAGCTATACCTTTTTTATTACCATGCCCCCATACATTGATTACATTAGGATCATCATTCAAAAATTTTGCATCCATCCTTAAAGCATACGTTCTACTATCTTGCTGAGGAGGTGGTAACAAATCCACGGTGTCACATCCAAAAGGATCAATAAAACGCAAGGGATTGGAATTACAATAGTTATATAAACTAACACTCGTGTTTTTGTCTGCCATTTCATCTATTCCATTCCACCTAACCAAAGCCGCATCATAGTTTCTTGCACCATAGTCATACCAATCCAAACCGTTGAGTCGGTCCAGTTCCTTCCCATTGTACTTATATCTTTGGACCTCTCCATTTTGACTGCTACCCATCAAGGCTCCTGTCGGATAATAGTCGTTGACTTGCTCAATCGTGCCATCCCCGTTCATGACGACACGATTGTTCCCTAGGTGGTCTTGGAGATAATAATGGTAGGAAAGATTGCCTTGCCTGTCATATTTCGCATAGCCGATGTCGGCCCCTAAGAAGAAGTCTATGGCTTCGGCCCTGCATTCTTTGACGCAGGAGGTGCAGCCCCAGCAGTCTCTCGGCTCTTTGATGTATGCCTTGCCGTCTGCGTCTGCCTTGATCAGATTTCCCGGACAGACTTCGATGCAGCGTCTGCATTTTACGCATTTACTTTTATTGATCGCTATGCTCACAGGGTACCTCCTTTCTGACCAAAATCCGGTGTCTGTGTCAGATCACGGAACAGAATTTTGATTTTACCGTTTTCATAGACGGAATTGACTGCTTTTTTATCCCAGTCATCTTTTGTTCCCGGATAGTCCATGTTCTGCCCAAAACCGCGCCAGCGTGTCTCTTTCCGCGCTTTTAGATGTGCGATGACGCTTTTACATACGACTAAGCGTTCCTTTACTTCGTAAATATGTAACAGGTCATCCGTATCTTTTGCGGTCAGATCTTTGGTCAGTGCGAAAAGCTGGTCAATTTTTTCTTCCGCGATATTGAGCTGTTTCTCATTGTAGCGGTAATTCGTTCCGATCCCGCCTGCGTAGGCATCCATGACTTTCTGCATGGCTTCCTCGATCTGTTCCGTGCCAAAGAATGATTTTTTCTCTGCAAAACAGGACTCATATTCCTGATCGACTGCCTGTGCCAGCTTTTCTAACTGTTCCTTTGAAGCCTGTCCTTCTGACTGCTGACCTTCCTCTTCCTGCTTCAGATCCTTTAGAATCGTCTCCGCCGCGATCTCGCCCTCCACGAGTGCTCCGGTCACATATTTCTGCGGGCATCCTCCGGCGACATCCCCGGCTGCATAAAGTCCTTTTAATGTGGTTCTTCTCGCATCGTCGATCCAGTAGCCGCTTGCGGTATGACCACCCACGATGTAAGGCTCGGTGCCCTCGATCTCGACATCCTGCTCATTCGGCTCTTTTCCGCTCTCGATCCATTTTAAAGTCTGGCTCGGTGCCATATTTAAATATGCCTTTAACAGATCTTTGCCCTGCTCTTCCTTAATGCCTTCCGTATGCAGGTAACACGGGCCTCTTCCCTCCTGATTCTCTGCCACGGTACCGTAGACACGCTCCTCAGTCGTAATGCCATATTTCGTCTCATAGACCTCTCCGAGGGAGTTGATCTGTTTTGCCCCGACGCCCTGTGCGATCGTTCCGGTCGGTGCGATCGTATCTTTACAGCGGAGTGCAATAAAACGCATCTCAAAAGTCGTCATTTCTGCTCCGGCTAAAATTCCCATCGCGTATCCCGCTCCGGTGTTAAACGGCGGATACCACATCTTGTGTCTTGAAAATCCCGGATTGTTCGGGCGGTAAAGTCCTGCCGCTCCGCCGGTCGCACATAAAACTGCTTTTGCAGAAAAAATGTATGCTATCTTCTCATTGACGTCAAATCCGTATGCCCCGGTCACTTTATCCTGCTCTGTAATGTAATCCGTGATGTTCACATGATTGATGACTTTCACGTTTTTCTGTGCTTTCACGGCTTCCGCTAAGATCGGCTTGATGTTCTCGCCGTTGATCTTGATATTCCGGTTACCTCTTGTCACATATTTTCCGTTTTCATCTTTTAAAATAACAAGCCCTAACTCCTCTAACTTCGCTGTCACACGGTTGAGTCCCTGCGACATGGAGAGCAGCAGGTCTTTTCTCACAATGCCATTGGCATCCTTCGTGGCATAGTCGACATAATCTTCCGGCTTTCTTCCCTCCGTGATATATGCGTTCAGGGCATTGACGCCGGCTGCAAGACAGCCGCTCCTTATGATATTCGCTTTTTCCGCGATCACAACCTTAAGCTCCGGGTTTTGCTCTGCGATAGTCAGTGCCGCATAACAGCCGGAAGTTCCACCGCCGATGATCAGCACATCTGTCCTGATTCTCTCTGTTCTCATTCTCTCTTACCCTTTCCTCCATACCAGTGTGCCAGCAAGTTGATTTTCCGATCAGTCTTGCGTCTGAATTTCTTATTTCTTCATTGTCGTCAGTCGCCGCAGCCACCGCTGTCAGATAATTACAAAGTCATCCCTTACAGCCTCATTCTCGATCAGCTGTACACTGTCACCTCTCAGTGCAAAAATCCTGTAAAGAAATACATTCACAGTCTCACCTTCCCGGATATCTGCTTTCTCCAGGCTTCTTCTGGCAGTTACCACAGAATTGTTCACCCTTACCTGAAGCTCCAGGTTATCCCCTCTGAAGGAAACCCGTTCCACCACACCCTGAGATACGGAAGT
>OQVL01001121.1_pt1 | contig 15624 bp, 12 predicted proteins | sample 1691501 | NCBI WGS metagenome assembly OQVL01 (sample SAMN03418253, study PRJEB22391) | human gut metagenome | biome: human-gut; feature: organic feature; material: feces | host: Homo sapiens | place: Tanzania | collected 2013-01
AGTTCAAAGCTCAATGTTATAGACTTTCGAGGAAAGCCTTGGTGACATTGAATGATCCTTCTGCCATTTTAGCCCAGAAGTCGAAGTACTGCTGTGCCTTGGTATCCTTCAGAGGTACATCGCTGATGATGCGGAAGGAGATGAAAGGAGTCTTGTAGATGTGGCAGGTCTGTGCGATGGAGCAGCTTTCCATATCCACAGCCATGGCATGAGGGAAGTGCTCCAGGATAGAGCGCATCTTCTCCTTGCTATCTACGAACCATTCTCCGCTTACAATCTGTCCGGCATGAATCTTTGGATGCTGGTTGTCTGGCAGTTCATTGATGGCAAGTGCCTTTTCTACATACTCCTTAGGAGTCTTGAAGAGGGCAGGCATACCGAGAATCTGTCCATACTCGCATTCGTCACCGCAGTAAGCATCGTGATATACACAGTCGGTAGCTACCACCACTTCGGTAACATTGAGGTTGATGTCTGCGCCTCCAGCTACACCCGAAGAGATGACGAGGTCTGGGTGGTAATTGTCAATCATTTCCACAGCTCCGATGGCGCTGTTCACCTTTCCGATGCCGCACTGCTGCATCACTACTTCATTCTCGCCGATCTTTCCGATGACGAAGTCCTTATGATTCTTTCGCTCTGTCTGCGATTCTGTCAATAATGTCTTGAGTTGCGTGAACTCCTTGTCCATCGCAACGATAATTCCTATTTTCATATATTTATTGTAACTTTTTCGATTGAGAATTTGCCGATATTAAAATCGGCTGCAAAGTTACGAAAAATATCTGATAAAACCTTAGAAGTTAACACCAAAGTTGAGTTGCAGTCCTCCATTATGGGATGTGTCGAAGGTATCATGACAGATGTTTGCCAGACCGATATCGTAGGTAAGGTCGGCATAGAACATATCGTATTGCACGCCACAACCCAGACGGAGCCCTCCATCTACCCGGCGGAAGTTATCGTCATTAAATGAGTTTTGAGCTTCTCTCTGTTCGAAGTTCTTAATCTTTCCACCAACTCCTAAAGCGAAATATCCTCCAAAAAATGGTTGGAGCGAGAAGTGTGGATCGATATTGTACTTATATTTCAGTACAAGTGGAATTTCGATGTAGTTGAGGTCGTAGGTCATCTTCTTGTCATTAGCCAAATCTTTCTTGCCGCCTTTCTCTGTATAGAACAAGCCTCCTTCCAGATAAAGAGGCTGGGCATTTGAAAGTGCGACACCTGCCACAACTCCCACGTTGAGACCAGTTTGCCAATTACCACCATCCAGTCTGCTATCATCCGAATTGACGTAAGAGAAAGAAGGACCAATCCTGAATCCGAAGTAGGAGTCAGGGAAATCATTGTCGTGACGGCCGTAGTCGAGATGACCAGTTTGCTTGTTGTAATATCTGCTCTGTGTATAGTGTTGAGCTGAGGATGGCATTGCGATGAGCAAGAGAGCCATCAGGAGAAATGTAATCTTTTTCATATTTTTCCGTTTTAAGTTAATGTTCTGAGTATCAAACCATGGAGTCAGATGCTGTCTTCATCTGTTGTGATTATGTTGCAAAAGTAGTCTGTTTTTTGGAAGTTCTCAGGGTGTAAATTCCTAAAAGATGAGGGGGAAATCCCTATTAAGATAAATGTGGAATATCTACCTTTTTAGGGATAGCTCCTTAAAAAGAGTAACCTAGTTAGGTATAATGGGTATTCGCTGACAACCCATATAGTGATAAAAATAAAAATGCGTAACTCATTTAGTGATAAGAAAAATAGATAGTAACAAATTTAGTTTAACCATCCTAAAGGTGACAACTTTTTCACGTATATGCTGCCCCTCAAAAAGTAGACACGGAATGGTGAAAAAATGATGGTAAATGTTTACCTTTGCAAGCGGATGAAGTTGTGCGCCCCGAAGAGAGGGCGTAGCCCGAATGTAGGGGCGCACAACTTGCCGTTGCGTGGCAACACCAACATCAGTTATTCACCAGAAAGGAAACTTTTTATGGCAAAGCATTTAAATCCATTGGAAAAGGAGTTCTTGATACGTAAGTTCAAGGGGGGCTCCAAAGTTAAACTCGGCGACTTCTGCTGGGCAAACAACATCTCAGAGACTTCTTTCAAGAAGTGGTTGAAACAATACGAGGAAGCTGGCATAGAGGGGTTGGCTCGTTCGGATTCGGGTGTCGGAGACATACTCCCCGAGGGTGTTGGCCGAAGCAAGGAAGAGTACAAGCGAGAGATTCTACGCTTGCGCATAGAGAACGAAAGGCTCAAAAAAAAATATCTGGTGAGAGTGAACGAGGATGGGCAAACGGAGTATGTTCGTTTAAAAATGAAGAGTTCAAAATAGTGGACATGCTGTCGCAAGAGTATCCTGTCAAGGACATCTGCAAGATGATGGGAGTTAGTCGCTCAGGTTATTACAAGTGGCTTAGAAGAGAGCCTTCGAGCCGTGAGATAAACCGTGAGTTCATGGTGGGTGTGGTTGAGGACATACACTCGGAGCATCCTACCCATGGCTACAGGTGGGTGGCTGCATACATAAGAATAAACTTGCAGCTGACCATCAGCGATAACTTCTCCTACAAATGCTTTCAATATCTTGGCATTCAGTCACAAACGAGACACAAGGTACACTACAAGCCACGTAAGGTGAAGGACAAATACCCCAACCTTATTTTCTCCACATGGGACACGGTTGACCGACCTCGGCAAGTTATTGTCTCTGACATGACAGTCATCAAATACTCGTGGTTTTTCTTTGAACTGACCATGTATTTTGATGTCTTCACGAAGGAGATTCTAACGTGGCACGTTGCAGAGAGACGTGGGCACAGAGACCAATATATTGATGGACTAAATGATGTCATCAACCTGTTGAAAGGTACGGATGAGCCTACAGTGCTTCATACGGACCAAGGTAGCGTATATGCCTCGCTCGCCTACAACGAACTGATAAAGGACACATTGATAGTCAGATCTATGTCAAGGGCTGGAAAGCCAACCGACAATCCTGTAAACGAGTCCCTCAACGGTTGGATTAAAGAGGAGCTGTTCATTGACTTCAAGATTGAGTCATGTAAGTCGAGAGAGGAGTTCGAGGAGGCTTTGGACGCATACGTGGATTATTACAACGAGAAAAGACCATGCTATGCAATTGGCTATGACACACCAGCAAATTATAGGAAGAGATACTATAAAGGTGAGCTGCAAAGAAAGGACACTTTTGGGAAGCGAGAGGCTATTGCAATACCGAAGTTCGTCAAAGAGCGGAAGAAACAGGCTGAAAATGAGAAAGATGGAGGATAATGTCCACTTTTATAAAGAAAAACTTGCAAAATTGGAAGATTTTGTCTACTTTTGCAAAAGAAAAGAAACGAAAAAATAAGAATATGTACACTTTGAAAAATAGAATTAATTAATAATCATTTTTCGTGTCCACTTTGTGGAGCTGCTGCAATAAGACAGAGATTACGACAGAATTCTCGATTAAGCCCCTAAGAGTCCTTAGGAAAATGTGATGATTTAACAGAAAAGTCCTTAGAAAAATGTGATAAATATACTTAAAAGTCCTTAGGAAAATGTGATTTTTCTTGCGTAATTCACTGTTTATTAGTATATTTGCCAAAACTTAATTTTAGGCGTATGGAAAGACTCCTTATATCCCAATTGTTAAAATGGAAAAACAGTCACGGTAGGAAGCCACTGATATTGGAAGGTGCAAGACAGGTTGGCAAGACTTGGCTACTGAAAGAATTTGGGCGCAAGTACTTCAAAGACGTATGTTACATCAACTTCGAACAGAGTGATGTACTCGAAGAGATATTTGCCGGCGACTTATCGCCACAACGCATCATAGAACAGCTCTCCATCTATAATGGTAAGATGATAATACCCGAGGAAACGCTTATTATCTTCGATGAAGTACAGGAAATGCCAAGAGCACTCACCTCTTTGAAGTATTTCTGCGAAGAAGCACCAGGGTATGCTATCTGCTGCGCAGGCTCATTGCTAGGCATAGCCCTGCACGAAGGCACATCCTTCCCTGTAGGAAAGACTGATTTCCTGCATCTATATCCCATGTCCTTTAAAGAGTTCCTGATAGCAAACGAAGAGAACATGCTGGTAGACTATATCGATAAAGGAAACAGAAACCTGGGGGCATTCGAGGCTCGCCTTACAGATTATCTGAAAAAATACATGATAATAGGAGGTATGCCAGCTGTTGTTACAGAGTGGCTGGACAGCAAAGACTACAACAAGGTGAACCGCATCCAGCAGGAACTGATAGCAGCCTACCAGAAAGACTTCTCCAAGCATGCGCCAAAGAATATGGTCGAGAAAATCCGTTATGTATGGAACAGCATCCCTTCGCAACTGGCGAAGGAAAACAAGAAGTTTGTCTATGGACTGGTGAGAGAGGGAGCCAGAGCACGGGAATATGAGGATGCCATCATGTGGCTCTCTGATGCAGGTGAAATCATCAGAACCAACAATGTCAGCAAGCCCGACATCCCGATTTCAGCCTATGCAGAACTCAAATCGTTTAAGGTATTCTTACTGGATGTAGGTCTGTTGAGGGCAATGAGCAAGATTTCGCCGAAAGTAATATTAGAAGGAAGCAGAATCTTCGAAGAGTTTAAGGGAGCGTTGACAGAACAGTATGTCTGTCAGGAACTTCAGAACTTTGCAGAAACTCTGGAAACCAATTATTATTGGTCTTCCTCAGCCACTGCAGAGATCGACTTCCTTATTTCTGATGGTTTAGATGTATATCCACTAGAAGCAAAGGCAGGAGTAACCATGAATGCCAAAAGTTTGAAACTATATCGGGAAAAATATTCCCCCAAATGGTCGGTTCGCACCAGTCTCTTGCCATACGAGAGAAACAACAGTTCGAAAACCATCAACATCCCCCTCTATATGCTCTTTGTTCTAGACAAAGAATTAAAGACAGAACTTTCAAATGTGGTTTAAGTACGGGCTGAAGGCCCAGAAGCTCCTAGCCCAGGGCGTGTGGGGCACAACTTCAGTATTTCAGAGAAAGCGGCAGTTTTTGACAAAACTGCCGCTTTCTTTTGTTTTTCATAAGCAAAAACGCATAAAAATCCGTATATTTATAATAAAATATCGGACAAAGTGTAACTTTTCTAGAAAAAAGTCATGATGAAGAAAGGAGAAAAGAATAAAGGTGTATCCTGAATGCTCGATGAGGAGCAAAAAGGATACACCTTTATTAATATATGTGATTTAAAAACTTTTCCTTTGGATAAAATTACTCTTCTCTATTGTCTTTGACATCCCACCATACTCTGGTATTTGGGCTGTCTGCACCTTGAATTTTATCAGCAGCTTCGTACCGTGCAGGAGTTGCACTACGGTCCGAAGAACCGTAAGGCATACGATAAGGAACATGATTGATGTTAAGTTCTTTGGAATAAGAACCGGTTACAATAACAGGGAAGTCAAGACGACGCCAATCAGACCAAGCCTCTACACCATCTTCGAAATAGCCGTTGATCCAACGCTGTTTAGCAATCAGCATAATTTTGTTTTCGTCTGTACCCTGGAATTTAACACCATCTTGTGCCAAGTAGTTCTGAAGAACATCGTCAGTGTAAGTAAGACCTTTGGCTGTAAATGAAGCAGCAACAGCCTTTTCATATAAATTCTTTGCATCAGCACTAATCCAACCTCTTACAGCAGCTTCTGCCTCGACTAAAAGAACTCGCGCTGCAGAATACATAGTCAATGGCGCATCCTGTGCCTGCATGGCAGGAGCAAAGTCTGAATTGTCCTTGTTGTAATTAGAGACATCTGCCTGTTTGATTCCTAAAGGAATTCCTTTGTATTCACCATTGGCATTTTTTGTGAAATATACCGCACGACGTGGGTCATTTACAACATTCAAAGAATCAACAAAAGCCTTATTTGGAGCAAAGTCTTTACGAGCACCTGTGACAATGTTTGTATATAATGGATTTTCATTGTCGGTATTGGCATAATACTTATATACAAAATTGTCCGCGTTATCTTCGATGGCACCATCATTATAAGCCTCAACAAACCATTGCTTACCATTTGTAGGATCAACATCCGACAACTTGATGGCTGCAAGCATACGAACTGTAGCGTTCATTTTCTTCCACTTTGCAATATTTCCACCATAAATCTTATCGTATGTAGCGTTCAGATTACTTGAGGCATCCATCTGGTCGTATGCTTCTTTCATATCTGCAATTACGCCTTTGTAGATTTCCTCTTGTGTATCCAACTTTGGTGTCAAGTTAGCCTCACCTTGCAATGCCTCAGAATATGGAATCATACCAAATATATCTGTCATGTGGAGATAGAAATACCCCATCAAGGTACGAGCTACTCCAATCTGATTGGCATTGCTACCAAAAGAAGATACGCAAACTTCATTCTTTGTGGCATCATTGGTGTTCATATCAATGATGTTCTTTAAATTTTTCAATACGTAACGGTACGTGTCCATTGTACTACCTGTAAAGAGGTTCATTGTACCATACTGAACACTCTGACGCTCTGCAATATATTGTGGATAAATCAGATATACTGGGTTGTAATAGGTATCACTTCTATTACTAGAATAGCGCTCGTCATTCCAAATATATGGAGTATGACGGGTTACATTAGAAAATAAATAACTTGTATATGCAGATGTTGGCTTATTAGGATTATCATTGATATCCCCAAAGTCGCCACAACTTACTAATGAAGCTCCAGCAACAAAAGCAAGAGCAGTCTTTAATATAATTGATTTCATATATTTATCCTTTATACGATTAGAAAGTTAAGTTTACAGTGAAGCCCCATGAACGAGTAGAAACAGCCTGACCTTGTTCAAACAAAGTACCATCTGTTTCAGATGGATCTACGTTCTTCACTTTGCTATAAAGCAAGAATGGATCTGTAGCAACAAATGCGATACTTGCGGATTGCAAACCGATATGTAATTGGTTCAAAAGAGTCTTAGGCATATTATATGTCAAAGACAATTCACGCATTTTAATATAACTACCATCATATACGTATGGCTCCCAAAGAGTTGACTTCAATCCCTGGAAGTAAGTGTTGGCTTCTACGTATGTGGTTGCAGGGCTATATGTACCATCTTCATTGGCAACAACACCATCTACTCTTACGCCACCATTCTCAGAGATGTCACCACGAATCTCACCACCACGGTCGTTGGTACCAGCTGTTGCAGAACCGAGACCAGAACCTTCCAACCACATGTTGGTGACAGAAGCGAACTTACCACCTACACGGAAATCGCAAGATGCACGCAATGTAAAGTCATATACACGTACTGCAGTAGAGAAACCACCAGTAAGTTTAGGCTGCATATTGCCAATATACTTCTCTGTAGTTTTATCTATCTGAGGCATCAAGTTGCCTGCTTTATTCTTCTTCAAGATAATATCGCCATTCTCATTGGTCTGCCAGCTACGTGTTACATAGAGGGCACCCATTGGTTTGCCAACCTCTGCATAGCTATACAGATAAGAGAAGAATGACATACCATCGAGAGTGTATCTTGTCATACCAGGAGCCAATTCTACCAATTTGTTCTCATTATGAGCAATGTTGGCCTCGATAGTCCATTCATAATTTTTAGTCTTGATAGGCTTACCACCCAGAGATATTTCATAACCACGGTTGCGAATCAAACCTGCATTCATCAATCGAGAAGAATAACCAGAAGCAGGACCTACTGTAGTACTGATAATCTGGTTTTTGGTGTCACGGCTATAGTAGTTGATATCACCCCACAAGCGGTTACCCAAGACGCTGAATTCCGTACCAATCTCATAAGATGTTGTGATGGTTGGCTTGATATTTTTATCAATCAACTGTGGATTACCATACATAGAAGCTGTAGAACCATAACGATATCCAAAGTTGTAAACTGTAGACAAACGATATGGTGTCAAAGCAGAACCTACTTGAGCAAATGATGCACGAAGTTTCCAGTAGTCAAGCCATTTTGCCTGCTTAAACCAGTTGCTGGCTACAGCTGCAACAGAAAGACCACCATAAAGATAGCTATTGTTATCTGTAGGAAGTGTTGAGTTCCAATCGTTACGAAGAGATGCATCTACAAAGTAAGTGTCATCCCAACCCAAAGTTACAGTACCGAAGAGGCTCTGTGCCTTTTCTCGTCTTGTATAAGCCTTGTCATAATCGCCAACTTCATTGGTTGTTGCATCAGTAGAAGCATCATCACCACCAGACAGACCATATGAATTAGTTGTACGGAAAAAACCTGGTAACAACAAGCCGTCGCGAGTGAATACATCCATACCCTCATAGTGGTAGTTGCGGTTTTCGATGAAGATGGCAGCCTGAGCAGACAAACGATCATTGACAAACTTGTCATCCCAAGTGATGCGTCCCTGATTATAAACATCGTATGACTTGCGCTGCCACTGCTTATGAATATCAGTTTGTCCTGTCAAACCAGCACGATTATAGAGCTGATAGAAATTATAAAGGTTGGCTGTCGTCTTGAAACCTACTTTGATGTTGTATGGCAAAGAATACTCGATATCACCAGCAAGTACATGGAATTCCCTTGTGTTCGTGTTGTTTATTTCATTATACACTGCATACGGACTATCGTGGTATGCTGGAGTAAAATTATTATAATCTGTTATATTCCAAGTACGGAAAGAGCCGTCTGGACGAGTATAATTCTTATACTGCTTCAAGTTTACATTGGTTTGTCCCCACTGAAGAAGGTCTGAGTATGGGTTATTACTTTCGGTACCATAACCTTCAGTTGCAGCATTATGATTCTTCTTATAAGTATATTTATAATCGAAAGAAACACGTAAGTTCTTCAATGGTGTGAAAGCAGTTTTGATATTGGCATATCTACGAATAGCACCACTGTTAGGATTTACGCCTTTTATGTTCATGTTAGACAACGAAATGCGTGAAGAGAAGTCTTTACCAGAACGTTCAAAAGACACATTGGTGTTGTCGGCAACACCAGTCTGGAACAAATCATTCATATCAAGATGACTTGTCCAAGTATCTTCCTGACCAAAATATGGACTTGTTTCATCCCATGCAATAGCAGGCAGATATTTGATATTAGAATCAAAACGAGGTCCCCAAGAGCAGTCATCTGCGTAGTCGTAATACTTCTTACCATCAAGTTGTTTGTAGGATTCCGGATCACCTTCTTTCCAATGATAGACATCCAATTCACCATCAGCTCCATATGCACCACCACCATATTCTTTCTGCAATTTTGCGTGGTTGTAAGCTGTAGTCCAAGTCAGAGTATTACTGATATTAATTTGCTGATGAGCCTCACCTTCCTTAGCGTTATTGGTTGTAATGATAACAGCACCATTGCCACCACGTACACCATACAACGCAGTAGCAGCAGGACCTTTCAGCACATTGACACTGGCAACATCATTCATGTTGACAGCGGCAGCCTCTGTGATAACGCCATCTACTACATAAATAGGACTTGAACCTGCTGCAGCTCCAGCAGATGTTCCATTGTCTGATGACAGAGAGGTTGTACCACGGAGCACAATTTTTCCTTCGTCGAATTTTGCACCAGAGCCACCAACGAAACGGGCACCAGCAACTTTACCAGCCAAGGCGTTGTTGAGTCCTTGCTGACCAACAGAAGTTAAATCAGAAGATTTAATTTCCTGAGTGGCGTAACCCAAAGAACGTTTCTGACGCTTCAATCCCTGTGCGGTAACAACTACATCATCAAGATTTTTTGAATCTGAAAGCAAAACAACTTTCATACCATTTACTGCCTTTACAGTAACGGTCTTCATACCAAGATAGCTAATAACCAAACTGCTGTTCTTGTTAGGAACAATCAAGGAGAAGTTACCGTTAATGTCGGTAACAGTACCAGTCTTTGTACCATCAATTCGGATAGAAGCACCGATAATTGGTTCTTCATCATCGTTTGAGACAACGGTACCCGAGATGGAAGTTTGCGCAAACGCCATGCTCGTACTAACGGCTATGGCGTTTGCGCAAAGTCAAATCTCTGGTAAGGTTACCTCTTCTGATGATGGTCAACCTGTTGTTGGCGCATCCATCAAAGTAGCAGGTACCAACACCGGTACTGTTACCGACATTGACGGTAACTTTTCATTGAATGCTCCTGCTGGAGCCAAACTTGAGATTTCATATATTGGTATGAACTCTCAAACTGTTAAGGCTGCATCTAACATGAAAATTGTTATGAATCCAGACAACAAGTCACTTGATGAGGTTATCGTTGTCGCTTATGGTAAAGCTAAGAAATCATCATTTACAGGTTCTGCTGCAGTCCTCAAAAACGAGAAAATCGCAGACCGTCAGGTAACAAACATCACACAGGCTTTGAGTGGTGAAATTGCAGGTGTGCAGGTTACTCAGCCTAGTGGTAAACCTGGTGAAGCTTCCACAATCCGTGTTCGTGGTATTGGTTCTTGGTCTTCTAGCAATTCACCTCTTTATGTTATCGATGGTGTTCCTTATGATGGTGATATTTCAGCGCTCAACACAGCTGATATCGAAAGTACAACCGTATTGAAGGATGCTGCGTCAAATGCCCTTTATGGAGCTCGTGGTGCTAATGGCGTTGTCCTTATCACAACTAAAAAAGGCCATTCTCGTGAGGCGGAGATCAACGTAGATGTTCGCTTGGGAAGTTCTTCTCGTGCATTGCCTAACTATAATGTAATTAAGGATTCAGGCACATATTATGAGAAAGCTTATGCTGCTATCTACAACAGTGTGTATGGTAAAGAAGGTTACGAAACCAACGAGGCTGCCAACGCTTATGCAAATGCGACGTTGCCGACTGCGGAAAACGGTGGTGTAGGCTATAATGTATATACAGTGCCTAATGGGCAAAACTTGATTGGATTGGATGGCAAATTGAATCCAAATGCGACCCTCGGTTATAGTGATGGTAAATATACTTATAGGCCAGACAACTGGTTTGACGAAGTATTTAATGGCGGCAACCTCCGTCAGGAATACAACGCTAGCATCTCTGGTGCTACAGACAAGATTAATTATTTCGTGTCTGGTGGTTATTTGAAAGATGAAGGTATTGTCAAAAATACAGGCTTTGAACGTTATAGCTCTCGTGCGAAGGTTGATTATCAAGCTAAGTCATGGCTCAAATTATCAACAAATTTGGCTTATACCCACTATGATAGCCAATACTCAGTAACAGACAAGGATGATTACAATGCTACATCAAGCGCAAACATCTTCTATGTTGCCAACTTTATGGCTCCAATTTACCCGCTTTACATTCGTGATGCACAAGGTAACATCATGAAAGATAGCCATGGTTATACTATGTATGACTTTGGTGATGCCAAAGGATTGTCTGGCTATCAATTCACACGTAATTTCATGAATGGTAGTAACCCTGCATCAACAGGCCAGTTGGACAAGAACTCTTATGTTGCAGATGTGTTTAGTGGTCGTTGGTCTGCAGAAATCAATCTGTATGAAGGATTGAAGTTTACTTACAACCTTGGTTTGGATATTGATAACACTACACGTAGTGTACTTCATAATGCCTTTTATGGTCAGTATTCTTCTCAAGGCGGTGTCGTTCAGAAAGAATCTGAAAGAACTCAAGCACTCAACAATCAGCAATTGTTGACTTACGTACATGATTTCGGAAAACATAGCATTGACTTGCTTCTTGGTCATGAGACGTATAAATGGAAAGATTCTGGTCTGTGGGGAAGCAAGAATAAACTGTATAATCCTGGAATTATCGAAATTGACAATGCAATTCTGTCGCCACAAACAGGTTCTAGCTCAGACGAATATTCAACAGAAGGTTGGTTGGCACGTGCTCAGTACTCTTATGATGATAAGTATATTGCCAGTGCTTCTTATCGTCGCGATGCTTCTTCTCGTTTTGCAAAAGATAGCCGCTGGGGTAACTTTGGAAGTGTTGGTGCAGCATGGGTTCTGACAAAGGAAAATTTCATGGCAAGCACCAAGGACTGGTTGAACTTCTTGAAGTATAAAATCAGTTATGGTATCCAAGGTAATGATGCCCTTATGACACAGGATGGCAAATACTTGAATCAGTATCCATATCGTGATATCTATCAGGTATCAAATAACAGTGGTGATTTCGCTGTAAGTTTGTATCGCAAGGGTAACAAGGATATTACCTGGGAAACTTCATACTCATTCAACACAGGCTTCGATTTCAACCTTTGGAATGGCAAATTGAGCGGTAGCATCGAGTACTACAATCGTTTGACCAAGGATTTGCTTTATTATATGCCAGTGGCTGTATCTAATGGTTACTCTGTTTATCCTACCAATATGGGTAAGGTTCGTAATAGTGGCTTTGAACTTGACTTGAATTCTACTGTTTATAAAACTAAAGATGTAACAGTGGATGTATATGCCAATGCAACTACCTGGAAAAACAAGATTCTCAAGTTGGATGCATCCCTCAAAGGTCAGATGATTGACGGAAGCCGTATCTATAAGGAAGGCGAGTCAATGTATCAATACTATATGAGAAGCTACGCTGGTGTCTATAATGGTGACGAGACGGAACTTGCGCCAGGCGAATCGGCAGAGCTTGGCGAATCTCTCTTCTATATGGATGTGAAAGACGAGAATGGCAACGTTACTCGAATGAAGACTGCGAGCTGGGCTAAGGCAGATCGTTACGCACAAGGCGATTGCTTACCATCAGTATATGGCGGTTTCGGAGTTAGAGTAGCAGCTTATGGCGTTGACTTCTCTATTGCAGCAGCTTATCAGTTGGGTGGTAAGGCATGGGACTATGGTTATCAACTCTTGATGCATGGTGGTTCTGCAACAGACGCAGGTACAGGTTGGAGCAAGGATATCAACAATGCTTGGACTCCAGAGAATACAAACACCAACGTTCCTCGCTTGAACTCTAATGATCAATATACAAACGCAACATCAGATCGTTGGTTGACAAGTTCTGACTATTTGAGTTTGACAAACCTTTCTTTGGGTTACTCTTTCCCTAAGAGTTTGCTGAACAAGATTAAGATAAATGGTCTTCGTGTTTATTTCACTGCAGACAACGTAGCTTTGTTTGCAAAGCGTAAGGGATTTGACCCAAGACAGTCGTTCGGTCAATCTACCAATATGCAGTATTCTGCTGTTCGTACTATTTCAGGTGGTATCAGCATTAAGTTCTAATATAATAGATAGAGACAATGAAAATGAATAATAGATATTTTGCAGCACTTCTTGGTGGTACTATGTTGCTAACAACTAGTTGCTCTGATTTGGATACAAATCCTAGTGGAAGTACTATGGGCGATGGTCAGCTGAATGAAGTGCTGTCACAAGACCCAAGTAAGCTGAAGTCTGAGGTTTCTGGTATGTATGCCAACATGATTGAATACGGAGCTATCATACAATGGGCTGGTTCAACTCGCCACTTTGACTTTGGTTATGCTTCTACAATGCTGATGATGGATGCCTCTGGACAAGATGAGCCATCTCAGGTATCCGGCTACAACTGGTACAACCAGCCTTTGCGTTTTGTTGACAGAACTGCAAATAGTCAGCCTACATATTTTATTTGGAATCAGTGTTATAAGAACATCAAGGTTGCCAATGACGTATTGAAATCTGTAGATTTGGAGAATCTTTCTGATGTGGCTAAATCTTACGTAGGTCAAGCTTATGCCATGCGTGCTTTTGAGTATTTCACATTGATTCAGCTTTACCAATTCACATATAAGGGGCATGAAGATGCAGCCGGTGTGCCTCTCGTAACAGAGAAAACCACCGAAGCTGAAGCAAACAATAATCCTCGTGCAGCAGTAAAGGATGTCTATAAGCAAATTATGGAAGACTTAAATACTGCTATTGATTACTTGACCGACTCACGTTCTGCTAAATCAGAGATTAATCGTCAGGTAGCCTACGGATTACGTGCTCGTGTAAACTTGGTTATGCAAAATTGGTCTGATGCAGCAGCTGATGCCCAAAAGGCAGCAGAAGGTTATACTCCTCTTTCAAAAGAGGCTGCGGCTGCACCTGGTTTCAATGATGTAAGTTCATCCAACTGGATTTGGGGTAATATCGTTGATGAGTCTAATGACATTGTACAGTCTGGTATTTTGAATTTCCCAGCTATGATGTGCTCATTCACAGGTAATGGTTATTCACCAACATACGCTTGCCGAATGATAAACAGTAAGTTGTGGAAGGAGATTCCTTCTACAGACGTTCGCAAGGGATGGTGGATTGATGATAAGCTCCAGTCACCAATTGTTGACCCTAAGTATGTTGTATATACAGAGGATAAGGACAAGGAAGGTAAAATTACCGCAAAATACTTGGCGGTATTAAATGCCACTGGTGATGAAGTGGCAGATATCACAGAGCCTTATACTAATGTTAAGTTTGGTGCTTACAAGAACCAATATGGTAATGAGTTGAATGCTTGTGATATTCCTTTGATGCGTGTTGAGGAGATGATTCTCATCCAGGCAGAGGCTACAGCCATGGCTGGTGATGTAAATAAGGGCAAACAAATCTTGGAAAACTTTGTAAGAACATATCGTGACCCTTCATACACTTGCAATGCAACTACGGCAGAGGGTGTGCAAGATGCGGTTTGGTTCCAAAGAAGAATTGAATTGTGGGGTGAGGGCTTCTCATTCACCGACTTGCTTCGTTTGAAAAAGCCTTTGGATCGTACAGCTTCCAACTATGGTGCTTCTGTACGTTTTAAACTTGATCCAGAATCTCAAATCTTCTTGTACTTGATACCAGAGGATGAGGAAAATCATAATGAAGCCCTTGTAGGAAACAACAACCCAGTAGTTGCTGTTCCTAAGGCTCAGTAATAACATAAATTATGAGAGGATGTGTCATGGACTTATGGCACATCCTCTCTAAGTTTTAATAAGTATATTATATGACTTCATTATTAGGAAAATCAACTTTATATGATATGCTTGCGTGTATCATTCCTGGATATTTATTATTGCTATTAGCAAAGTTACTATTTGCTCCAAATATCACTTTGAAAGAAAATGTTAGCATTGCTATCGGTGTTTTCACCTTAAGTTACTTAACCGGTCTGCTCCTAAAATGGCTTATGGAAAACATACTTAATAGTTCCTTACGCAATACTCCAAATAGAATTCGCCGAGCATACGACAAATCAAATTGTATATTCGAGAAAAAAGATCTGCCAGACAAAGAAGAGGATTTAATGAAAAAATATTATATAGCATATTATAAAGCTTTGAAAGGTAATACGAACTCATCTATTCCGACATTAGAAGCACAAATAGCTTTTTTGAGAAGCATTTTGCCTATTATATTCCTATATTTGGCAACATCTTATTGTTGGTCAGCTAAAATAGGACATGGATATTGCGTGTTTATCTTTATTACTATTATCATCCTTATTGGTTGTATAGCCTTAATATGGCATTTGCAAGACAAACTGCACCAACTGGTATGGGAGGATGCATATTACGCAGAGTTAATAGACAAGTCTGTTACACCTACGAATAATCCTTAACATACATATAAATTAGTCATTATTACTCCATAAAAAAGAAGGAAAGCAAAATC
>OQVL01001122.1_pt1 | contig 15617 bp, 10 predicted proteins | sample 1691501 | NCBI WGS metagenome assembly OQVL01 (sample SAMN03418253, study PRJEB22391) | human gut metagenome | biome: human-gut; feature: organic feature; material: feces | host: Homo sapiens | place: Tanzania | collected 2013-01
TGCCCAGATGGCTCTCCTTGCAACTAAGGACTATCAGCAGGTGGTGCAGACAAAGGTGATTTCAAACATCGCCAATATGTACTACACTCTGCTTATGCTCGATAAGCAGCTTCAAGTGGTGAATGATATGAGCAAGCTCGTGGAAGAGACTTGGAATATCATGAAGATTCAGAAGGAGCTTGGACGTGTGAAGGAGACTTCTGTGCAGAGTGCTGAGGCTAACCTCTATTCTGTTCAGGCTCAGGCAGCCGACCTCAAGCGTCAGATTCGCGAGACAGAGAACTCACTTTCGCTTTTGCTCGGTCAGCAGGCTCAGACTATCAAGCGTGGAACATTCGAGGGACAGTCGCTTCCTTCAAAGTTCTCTACCGGTATAGGTCTGCAGCTTCTCAACAACCGTCCTGATGTTCACTATGCCGAGATGTCGCTTGCTCAGTGCTTCTATGATGTTAATACAGCCCGCTCTAAGTTCTATCCTAACATCACAATTTCTGGCACTGGCGCTTTCACCAACTCAGGTGGCGGTGGTATTGTCAATCCTGGCAAGTGGCTTCTTTCGGCTGTTGGTTCACTCACTCAGCCTATCTTTGCCCACGGTCAGATTATTGCAGGCTTGAAGGTTGCAAAGTCTAAGCAGGAGCAGGCTTACAACACATGGCAGAATGCTGTTCTGTCGGCAGGCTCTGAAGTTAGCAACGCCCTCGTGCTCTACAACTCCTCTGATGAGAAGTCGAAGCTTGAGGAAAAGCAGGTGGAGAGCTTGAAGAAGAATGTGGAGTACAACAAGATGTTGTTCAACGATGGTTCTGCCACATATCTTGAGGTAATCACCGCTCAGCAGAGTCTTCTCAATGCCGAGCTTTCGAAGGTTGCTGACGACTTCTACAAGATGCAGGCAGTCGTAAACCTCTACTACGCTTTGGGCGGAGGAAGATATTAAGAATGTTGAGTTTTGAGTTTTGAATGTTGAATTGTCGGCTTTGCCGATGTTGAATTGTTCAATTTTGAGTTTTGAATTTTGAATTGTCGGCTTTGCCGATGTTGAATTATTCAATTTTGAATTCAAAACTCAAAATTCAAAATTGCGGCTTGCCGCAACAATTCAAAACTCAAAATTCAAAACTCAAAACTCAAAATTGCGGCTTGCCGCAACAATTCAAAACTCAAAATTCAAAATTCAAAATTATGATTAGTGATAAAGCATATATAGCTCCGGGCGCAAAGATTGGCAAGAATGTGACAATCTATCCATTCGCCTATATCGAGGACGACGTTGTCATCGGCGACGACTGCGTTATCTTCCCTTACGTGAGCATCATGCGCGGCACAACACTTGGCCGTGGCAACAAGGTTTATCAGAACACTGTGCTTGGTGCAGAGCCGCAGGACTTCAACTATAATGGTGCGGAGACTCGTCTTGTTATCGGCGACGAGAATATCTTCCGCGAGAATGTTGTAGTCAACCGTGCTACATTCGCCGAGGGTGAGACACGTATCGGCAACCGCAACTTCTTCATGGAGGGTGTTCATATCTCTCATGACACAAAGGTAGACGACTACGTCACCTTCGGTTATGGTACTAAGATTGCTGGCGACTGCGAGATTCACAGTGCAGCCATATTCTCATCTGGTGTTATCGTCAATTCCAATGTGCGCATAGGTGGTGCCTCTATGGTTACGAGTGGTGTGCGCATCTCGAAGGATGTGCCTCCCTTCATCGTGGCTACTGATAATCCAGTGCGCTATGGTGGCGTGAACGAGACTCTCTTGAAGTCATCCAACACTTCAGAGAAAGTCATCAGCCATATTGCCAATGCCTACCGTCTTGTGTTCCACGGTCAGACCAGCGTGTTCGACGCTATCAACCAGATTAAGGAGCAGGTGCCCGAAGGCAAGGAAATCAACGCTATCGTGAAGTTCCTTGAGGGCAGCCAGATTGGTATCATCAGCAAGATTTAAACAGAAATTTCATACCTTTTATATATTAGTGTTGTTATTTCATTAGAAGCGGCAGGGTAGACGTGATGTCCACCTTGCCGCTATATTTTTTTATTCCTTTCCAATTGTTTCTTTCACAACTGCCAATATTTCGTCTCCATATTTCTCTGCCTTCACCTTTCCGCAGAAAGGAATGCGTGCAAGGGCATCCTTGTCTTCAGGCAAGAGGTTGGCTATTGCTATTATTGCCTTTTGCTGCAGAATGCAATATGCAGGCATGTGGGCTGTGAGGGCACGCTGTCTGCGCCAAATGGTCAAAGCGTCGAGCACTTCGGGATGGAGCACCTTCAGTTCTGTGGCAGATGCTGTTGTTGAGGCAGCAGATGTTTTAGGCTCTTCTGATGCATTTGTTGCCGTTGTCCTTGCCGGTGTTGCTGTCTGCTGTTTGTCTTTTGCTTGTTTGCGTTCCGTCTTGCTTGTCTTTGGAGCTTTAGCAGCATCCTTACCCATAAGCACAACAGCACGTTGGTGAAGGTATTCATTCAGGTGAAAACCGTCGTCCTTTACGAAGTTGAGCAAGGCTCGTTTCTGCATGGCTATCTCCTTGAGCGTGGCAAGAAGTTCCGTAAACTGCTTCTTCACTTCTGGCGTGTCGGTCTTCACTTCGGTATTTTTAACCAATTGCTCTATGTCAGAAAGAGTGCGTGCAAAATATGTAGCACCCTTGGTGAGTCGTTCTTGCAGATGCGAGTCGGTTTGATAGTCGGCTGTTGATATCACTATTTGGTTGTATTGCAATTTGAAACGTTCTGCCACATCATACAGTTTGTCTTTTATAGTACCCAGACGGGCCTTGTATTCAAGTATGAGTTTGGGATATGTGCGTCGGAAATGTCCCATGAGCAAGTCGAGTACACGGCTGAATGAGTCCATCAGTGGGCGGAAGTCGAACAGTTCGCTTACTACTGATAGATAGTAGTCGCGTTGCAACAGTCCTATCTGTTCCTCTGTGGGTGTGTGTTCGGCCGCATGATTAATATAATCGTCTACAGCACCATCGCGTATTATTGCCGATTGTGGCAGTGGGGCACTCAGCACAAGTCCTTCAAGAGTGCGGCATCTTGACAAAGCCACGTAGGTTTGTCCATGTGTGAAGGCCCGCTGCACATCTATTATTGCTCTGTCAAACGTGAGTCCCTGACTCTTGTGTACGGTTATAGCCCATGCTGGCTTCACTGGGAATTGCGTGAAAGTGCCGTCCACCTCTTCCGCTATCTCATTGGTCTGCTCGTTGATAACGTATCGGGTGTTGTCCCATTGTTCTGGTTCCACCTTTATCACGGCTCCCGTATCCTTGGCTCTCACGAAGAAATGCTTGTCGTTAATCTCGGTCACAGTGCCAATCATACCATTGTAATATTCCTTGGCTGGTTTGGAGTCGTTCTTCACGAACATCACCTGCGCGTCTTTCTTTAGAGTGAGAGTTTCCTCGGTAGGGAAGAGCATCTCCGGATATTTGCCAGTTATCTCTGCCTTGTAGGTGTATGGCTGTCCTGGCAGAAGCGAGAGTTGATGGTCGTTTACATGCTGAGCCTGGAAGTTATGTGTCGTGAGGCGGATATATCCTTCTTCGGCACGAGGTTGGAAGTTGGGAATATATCGTGAGTTGAGAGTTTGCAGCACCGAAGCGTCGGCACAGTTGTCGCGTACCTTATTTAATATATCAAGAAATCGCAGGTCGTTCTGTCTATACACAGTCTTCAGCTCCACTATGGCATACCGTGTGCGCTTAAGGGCAAGCGAGGAGAAGAAGTAAGGAGTCTCGTAATATCTTGACAGCAACTGCCACTCGTCGTCCTTGGCAACAGGGGCAAGCTGACCGAGGTCGCCAATCATGACCATCTGTACTCCGCCAAACGGCTGCTGGTTCTTGCGAAAACGTTGCAACACACTGTCCACAGCATCGAGCAGGTCGGCACGCACCATCGATATCTCGTCTATCACAAGGGTGTCGATGTTTTGTATCACTCGTATCTTTTGTTTGGAGAAACGGTATTGCTGTTCCTTTGTCTTATACTGTGCGTCGGGAATGAATGGGGCAAACGAGAGTTGAAAGAATGAATGGATGGTCACACCCTCGGCGTTAATGGCTGCAATGCCCGTAGGTGCTACAACTATTATACGTTTGGATGACTCCGTCTTAAGTCGTCGCAGAAAGGTAGTCTTACCAGTTCCTGCCTTACCCGTGAGAAAAAGGTTGGTGTTAGTTGTCTCTATGATGTTCCACGCAAGTTGCGTTTGCTCGTTCGTTTCCATAGTTTGCTGTTTTTGTTATATCAGAGGTTGCTATAAAAATGATATTACAAAAGTACGAAAAAGAACTGAAAGAGAGACAAAAAAGAATGGAAAAGTGGTGTGAGGCATGTTGTTAGGGCTTTTAACAAGTAAAAGCCATTAGCTTTGTCTACCTTATATTTCGGCAGCAAAGCCAATGGCTCTTACTTATTTACAATTTATATATCCTATGACTTTTTCTTTACTCCACTGTTACGCTCTTCGCCAAGTTTCTTGGCATATCCACGTTCAGTCCTTTGTCCACAGCCACATAGTAGGCGAGAAGCTGCAAAGGAACAACAGTCAGCAGTGCCACTAATGCATTGGAAGTAGCAGGCACCTCGATGATGTTGTCTGCCAAGGCTTTAACCTGCTTGTCGCCCTCGGTAACCACAGCAAGGATGCGTCCGTTTCTCGACTTCACCTCCTGCATGTTTGATATAATCTTCTCGTATAGCTTATGATGAGTCGCTATGAAGACGATAGGCATGTCTTGATCGACCAATGCGATAGGTCCGTGCTTCATCTCAGCGGCAGGATAACCCTCGGCATGTATGTAGCTGATTTCCTTAAGCTTCAATGCTCCCTCCAATGCCACTGGATAGTTGATGCCACGTCCTAAGTAGAGGAAGTTATGTGCATAGGTGAACATTCGCGACACGTCTTTAATCATGGGAGCCTGCTTCAGCACAACCTCCATCTTGTTAGGAATGTCTGCCAATTCGCCTATCAGCTGTTGGTAGATGGTGTCGTCCAATGTGCCTTGCTCATGTCCTAAAGCCAAAGCCAACAGAGTGAGCACCGTCACCTGACCGGTGAAAGCCTTTGTACTTGCCACACCAATCTCCGGTCCCACATGAATATAGATGCCGGTATTGGTCTCGCGGGCTATTGAGGAACCTACGCCATTCACAATGCCGAATATGAGCGCACCCTTCTCCTTAGCCAACTTTACAGCTGCTAAAGTGTCGGCTGTCTCGCCACTCTGACTTATTGCTATCACCACATCCTCTGGCTCAATCACTGGGTCGCCATAGCGGAACTCGCTTGCATAAGCCACCTCCACACGTTTGCGGCACATCTTCTCGATGAGCTGCTTGCCAATGAGTCCTGCGTGCCAGCTTGTACCGCAAGCCACAATGATGATGTGCTTTGCGTTTACCAATCGCTCGCGATATTCCCTAAGGGCAGAAAGGACAATATGGTTATTCTCCGGATGCTCCTTGTCGGCAAACAGGCGTCCGCTCATGCAGTCTCTCAGACAGTTGGGCTGGTCGTATATCTCCTTCAACATGAAGTGGTCGAAGCCGCCCTTGCTGAGTTTGCTGATGTCGAGGTCAACGGTCTTGATGTCATAACTGCATGAGGCATGGTCAAGATTGATGATGTTGAGTTCTTCGCCAACGTGAATGTCGGCAATCTGTCCATCCTCAAGATACACTACCTTATCGGTAAACTCCACGATAGGGGTTGCGTCACTTGCAATATAAAAGTCCTTGTTGTCCTTGCCAACGCCCACAACCAGTGGACTTGACTGTCGTGCAGCCACAATATGGTTGGGCTTGTTCTTCTCGATTACGGCAATAGCGTAAGCACCAATGGCATCATTGAGAGCTTGACATACGGCAGACACCAAGTCCTTGCCGTTCTGCTGATAATAATAGTCAATCAGCTGAACGAGCACCTCTGTGTCGGTAGTGCTCTTGAACACATATCCCTTATCCTGGAGTTGTTCTCTAAGCACCTGGTAGTTTTCGATGATACCATTGTGCACCAATGCCAAGTCACCGCTCATACTTGTGTGAGGATGAGCGTTGGTTGCTGATGGTTCGCCATGAGTAGCCCATCGTGTATGGGCGATGCCGATATGTCCGCTGCAATCTTTGTCAGCGGCCATTGCTTCCAGATTACTTACTTTTCCTTTGGTTTTGTAGACATTAAGCTTATCCTGATTTCCAATTAAAGCTACGCCTGCGCTGTCATATCCACGATACTCAAGTTTCTTAAGTCCTTCGATAAGGACTGGATAGGCGTCAGACTGTCCGATATATCCAACTATTCCACACATAAAGATTTCTTTTGTTTAGTTACGGTTGCAAAAGTATACATAAAATCTGAATTAGCAAATATTTTGTATGTTAAATCTGTATGGAAAGTTACTTTTTTCTATTTCTTGATATTTCTCAGTTCGCCTTATTCTATCATCCAATCCTCTATCTGTCCACTCTTCGCATTGAAGTTTATGCCTACTTTTATTACGGGTTTTCCACAAAGTGCAAATCGCTGTGCATAGTCTTTGAGATTGATTTGTTGCATGGCGGTCTTTGCATCCTTGTTGAGTTTCAGCTCTATTATATATAGGTGTGTATGGGTGAGCATCACAATGTCTACCTTATTGCACCGTCCATATCGTTCTGTCGGATAAGCACCGACATTCGTGCTATTGTTACGTCGCCAGCTTCTGCAAATGTTCCCTCAAGGTAATTAGGCAACAGACTCTCGAAGAGTCCAACCTTTATTTCCTTGTTCGGAATGTCGAGGGTATATATCTCCGACATAGGCTCATAGTCTTTTATGGTCAGGTAGCCGCTCTGGTATAGCAGTGGGGTAATGGTAGTCATGTTTTCTGTAGGAGCGTCGAAAGAGGAAGCCTTGGCATACATCTTTGTGATTCGTGTAGGCAAGACATTGAATTTGCGCAGCATATTAATAAGATATGTGGGAGTTCCCGTCCCAAACCAATATGCTTTCGTCTTTCCGTCGGCGAAACAGTTGAGCAGACTGAATGGATTGAACACGTCAGGACTTGGCCATGTGAAATGATAGCCGTCGTAGTTTTCCTTCAGTTTCTCTATGGTTTCTTCTCTTGTGAGCGACATTTTCTTGGCAAGCGCGTCAATGTCCTCGCTCATTTGTGTCAGCAGCTCGTCCTTGGTTATTCCGCATATTCCGGAATACGGCTCGTCCATGCTTATGTTCTTAATATTGTTCAGCTCGCTGAATATGCTGAGTTGCGAGAACTTCGTAATGCCGGTAAGGAATACAAAACGCAGATATGGCTCGCTGAGTTTCAGCGGACTGTAGAAGTTGCGCATTATATATCGCAGTTCAATAAGGTTGTCGTCCTGGTGAGCCACATCAAGCAATGGAGCGTCGTATTCATCTATGAGCACTACAACCTGCTTGCCGGTTTGTTGATACAGACTCTTGATGAGGTTCATCAGTCGGATGTTGGGGTCAATGGCATCTGCTTTAATGCCAAAACGGTTCTCGTTTTCGGTTAGAACGCTCAGCAAATATCTGTTGAGCTGTTCCTTGTCCAAATGCTTTCCGCCGCTCATGTCAAAATGAAGAACGGGGTACTCAGTCCATTCGTGCTCAAGTTTTTCTATGGCAAGTCCCTTGAACAGTTCCTTTCTTCCCTCAAAATAGCTTTGGAATGTAGACACAAGCAATGACTTGCCGAACCGTCTTGGACGACTCAGAAAGAAGAATTTGCCACTTGATGCCATGCGGTATACATATTCTGTTTTGTCTACATACAGCATGTCCCGTCTGCGTATCTCCGAGAAAGTCTGTATACCTAAAGGGTAAAGTCTCTGTGCCATAACGTCTATTGCTTTAAATGGATTATGTATATGCAAAGTTAGCAATAAATAATGTGAAAAGCAATAATGTCTTCATTGCTTTACACTTTTCGACACATAAAACAGTCAGATTATTACACTTTTCGACACATGTTTATGGCGAAACCTTACACTTTCTGACACATAATATCATCGCAAAGCTACACTTTTCGACACATACAACCAAATAAACATTGAAAAACAAGTGGATTATTATGCTTTTTTAAGCTAAACAAACCTTTGGTTGAGACGGCTTAGTTATAATGAAATAGGCTAAATTGTCATGAAGTCATTTTCAGAACTTTCCCTGCTCTCCCAAATAGCTGTCCTTGAATCCCAAGAAGTACAGCACTCCGTCGATGCCGATAGTGTTGAGGCTCTGCTTAGCATTAGCCACTACGCGTGGTTTGGCATGGAAGGCTATGCCGAGACCTGCTTGACCGAGCATAGGCAAGTCGTTGGCTCCGTCGCCTACGGCAATGGTTTGGGCGAGGTTTACTTTTTCTACTTGGGCTATGAGTTTTAGGAGTTCAGCCTTGCGGTGGCCGTCGACAATCTCGCCTACATAACGTCCGGTGAGCTTGCCGTTATCGTCAATCTCCAATTCGTTGGCGTAGACATAGTCGATGCCATATTTGCGCTGTAGGAATTCGCCGAAATATGTGAAACCACCGCTAAGGATGGCAATCTTATAGCCACAACGCTTGAGTACAGCCATAAGTCGGTCGACTCCCTCGGTGATAGGCATCTTGTTGGCAATATCTTCAAACACACTTGAGTCGAGACCTTTCAATAGAGCCACGCGACGTGTGAAGCTCTCCTTGAAGTCAATCTCGCCACGCATGGCACTCTCGGTGATTGCTTTCACTTGGTCGCCAACGCCAGCACGGTCGGCAAGCTCGTCGATACATTCTGTCTGAATGAGTGTAGAGTCCATATCAAAGCAGATGAGTCGGCGCATACGACGGTACATGTCATCCTTCTGGAACGAGAAGTCAATCTCCATGTCCGAAGAGATGTGCATCAGTTCCTCCTGCATGGCAGCGCGGTCGACGGGTGTTCCTCTCAGCGAGAACTCAATGCAAGCTCGCATATTGGGTTCGGGACGCTTGATGCTCATGCGTCCGGTGAGTCGCAATATGGAGTCGATGTTAAGTCCTTGTTTTGTTATTACCTTAGTGGCTGCCTCTATCTGTCTTGCAGAAAGTGTGCGGCCTATCAAGGTGAGGATGTATCGGTTCTTGCCTTGGCACGCCACCCATTCCTCATACTCCTCGTCGGTTACGGGAGCAAAGCCAATGTGTACTCCAAGTTCGGTGGCCTTGAACAGCAATTCCTTCATCACCTGACCTGAGGCCTCGTCGCCGATGCGTATGAGTATGCCAAGGGATAGTGTGGAGTGGATGTCTGCCTGTCCGATGTCAAGAATCTTGGCATCCTTGCTGGCAAGAATTTCCATGATGGAGGCGGTGAGACCGGGACGGTCGTTGCCCGTGATTCTGATTAATATCTGTTCTTCCTTAGTGTTGATTGTTTCCATTTCCTTATTTTTTGATATGTTTACTGCAAAAGTAACCCTTTTTAATTTAACCTACAAATTTTGCAATGTCGGTTTTGCAAAAAATAGAGAAATGGGTTGAGGATAGGTGTGTGAGTGTAACCTATGAAAAAAGCGCCATGTAAGGACAAAAGACGGTATTTCAATGCTTTTGCCCTTACAAGGCGCTTAATCTTAGGGTTCTTTACTTCACAATCTTTCTTGATGCCTTTGTGCCATCAGAATATGTGACAGTACGCATGTATATACCCTTTGTAGGGTTGCTGACCTTGCGGCCTGAGAGGTCGTAGAATTCCACACTCTTAATCTGCTTCACGTTAGCGTCGGTCATCTTTACACCGGTTGGGTCGCCGTAAGGATAGTATTCTGCAACGCCAGAGCCGAGACGAGTGTCGCCGTCAATATAGAAAGCTTCCATGCCAATCTTCTCCTTCACATCCTTATAGAAGTAGATGGTGCGTGAGTTCTCGTCGTACTTGTAGAACTCAAACTGATCGTAGAATGAATATGGCACGTCGGTCATCTCGGTTTCCACGTTCTGGTAGTCGTCGGGTGAGAATGTCTGCACCTCGCCGTCGATGTAGAGATTATAGTAGAGATGCGACGGGTCGAGATAGTTGAAGTCGGCCGAGTAGTAGCTCAGAGTGAACTGCAAACCGCCAGGACCTCCCCATGGGTTCGGGTCGTAAGGCTGATAGGCAGTGAGCAACGGCGGCATTGGGGCAGCAGGCTGCTTGTCCCAAGGATTCACCATAGCATAGCGGTAGGAATCGAAGATGTTGGTGCTTCGGTCATCATCCTTACTCTTATGTATCATCAGCATTCCCTTAGTGCTCAGAGAGTTGTTCTCAGCGTCGTATGTGAACACAAGAGGGTCGCTGCTGAGGCAAGGCTTCTCATACTTCGAGCCCATTTCGTCGGTGCCTTCGCCCATGACAGCCGACGAGGCATATACGTAGCATGCCGTTGTGGTGTCGATGCCTACGTAAGATGTGGCAGGGAAGGTGACGGTCTCGCCGTCTTTCTCGCCCTTGATCCATAATCCCTTGATGTTGGCAGAGAGGTCGCCAAGATAAACATCGTTGCCGTTGAAGGCATACTTCACGGGATAGAGCTGCGACTGTCCTTCGGTGTCCAAATATAGCATCAGTCCGTCTAAGACGTCAGCCTCTGTAGGAGGAGCCACGGTGTTGTTCTCCAGATGCACAGCCTTGTAGGTGCCTTCGGCATAGCTTGTCCATGCTCCGCTTTCGCGACACATGCCTATCATCTCGCCTTCGGGAATCACCATAACGAGTGAGTCGTTGCGCCAAACATATTTCAGGAGTTGGTTTTCCTCTCCCTCGTTCGGACGGTATGTGCTTTTGCCATCTTCTTCTACAGGGTGAATGCGGTTGAGGTAACCATAGATAAGGTCGCCACTGAAGAAGTCTTCTTCTGAATAGATGGCCTGAGGTAGCTGGAAGGCAATGGTGTCGCCCTCGGCACGATAGCCCTTAATCCATGTTTTGGTGTAGATGGAGTTGATAGGGTTTTCAAGATACACGGCTCCATCGTCGCCAAAGACAAGGCGCTGCCAGTCGCCAGTGCTCTCATGGGGAATGCCATAGTAGTATACCGACTCGTAGCCTGTGGTGGTGCGGTATAGGTTTACGGTTTTGCCTGCTGCGGGCTCTGTTATGAGCTTCGACTCGTTCTGTGCCATAGCTCCTGTCGAGAAGAGTGCGGCAAACAATAATGCTGAGTATAATTTTTTCATAAGCAAGAAATTGTTTTTGGTTGCAAAAAGTTATTGTTATTGTTGGCAAAGGTAGTAAAATGTAAGGATATATGCAAGAAATATGGCAAAATAATATTAATTTGATTTGAAATATAGCTAAATTACTTAATTTCAATCAAGCAGTTAAACATTGCCAATATACTAATTTATAGTTACCTTTGCAAAGGAATAATCGTAACAAGTAGATATTAAAATAAAAACAAGTAGACGAAAATGATAAAAGCACTATTCTTTGATGTTGACGGTACTCTTGTCAGCTTCAAGACCCACAGAATACCCGAGTCTACGCTCGAGGCTTTGCAACAGGCCCATGCCAATGGCGTGAAGATATTCACAGCCACGGGTCGTCCACGCCAATTGCTCGACAACATCCCTGAGGCAGAACCTTTGATGGATGGATATATTCTTGCCACTGGCGCCCTATGTCTTTACGGCAACCATACTGTGCGTGAGGACCTTATTCCGCGTGATGAGGCTATATCGGTAGTTGAATTCTGCAAGGAGCGTGGATTGTCGGCTGTTGTAGTTGGCAAGAAGGACATACAGATAGTCAATCGCAACGAGGAGTTTGAGAATGTGTTCCGCAATCTTCTTAATGTGAAGTACAATAAGTTCGACGTGCCAGTGGAGGAAGTCATCGAGCAGGGCGTGCTTCAGATTACTCCTTTCCTGAATGAGGAAGAGGAGAAGACAGTGCTGCCATCATTGCCTGGCTGCATATCGTCGCGTTGGTATCCGTCGTTCTGCGACATAACATCGGCTACAGCCGACAAGGCTAACGGCATACGTGCCATTGCCGACTACATGAATATAGACATAAGCGAGACCATGGCATTCGGCGATGGCGGCAATGACATGACTATGTTGCGTGCTGCCGGCACAAGTGTGGCTATGGGCAATGCTCTCGACAAGGTTAAGGCTCATGCCGACTACGTCACGACAAGTGTTGATGAGGACGGCATACGCAATGCGTTGAAGCATTTCGGGATTATATAAAAAAAGGTCGGTTCACATAAGTGAGCCGACCGTAAATGTTTTCTTAAACTATGAAGCTACATCCTTACTCAGCAAGGCTGATTGCCTCCTGAGGACATACGCTTGCGCATGTACCGCACTCTGTGCAGAGATCAGGATTGATAGAATACTTTTCACCTTCTGAGATTGCCTCTACCGGGCACTCACCAATACATGTACCGCATGCGATGCAGTCGTCACCAATTACGTAAGCCATAATTAAAATTCGTTTATATTGTTATTAATGTTAATGCTATATGTTTCGAAGTAGCCATGCGGGGTTAGTCTCACTACCTACTTTTGAATGCTGCAAAGATAATAATTTTATCTGAAATACCTACAAGTAGGTAGTTATTTTAACTTATTTATACATTAGACGGAATAAGGTGCACATGAAAATGCTCCACAAAGTATATATATATTACTTGGTCAAGTATATTATATTACTTTGCCAAGTATATTGTATTACTTTGCCAAGTATATTGTATTACTTTGCCAAGTATTGTTTTGAGACGTGTGTATATTTGAGGTGAACGGGATTGAGGTGTATATGTAATGGGACAAAATTGATTAATTCAACAAATTTTCTATCTATCAATTAAATTTTCAACAATTTTATAAAGAGTTCTCATATACTTTATGTATCTTTGCCTTAATATATTATTTAAGGTATGTCAAGAGAACAAGTCAATAGATTAAAGATAGTTCTTGCAGAGGAGCAGAAGTCAAATAAATGGCTTGCCGAACAATTAGGCAAGGACCAAGCTACGATTTCCAAGTGGGTGACAAATGCAAGTCAGCCAGACCTTAAAAATCTACTGCGTATTGCAAAAGCATTGAATGTAGATGTAGCAAGATTGTTAAATACGGAGGTGGTCAACGATGACGAAATCTAAGGATGGCGGATATGAATATATCCTGTCTAACCAAGTTTTACAACTTCCGATAATACGCTATTATCAGAAAATGGGGAGAATTAAGCTATGACACCAGAGGAAAAAGCGAGAGTAAAGATTGACCGTTGGTTTGAAGATGCAGGTTGGCAGGTTGTCAACCGTGACGCATTCGAGCCTACGATGTCTGCCGTTGCCGTGCGTGAGGGCTTGCTGAAAGGCAATCTCGAAGCGGACTACCTTATGTTCATCAATGGCAAGGTGTGTGGTGTGCTGGAAGCTAAACGTGAGGAGGTGAATGTCGAATCTGATATGGTTAGCGACCAAGTGTCTACTTACGCCAAGAGTGTTCCTAATTGCTACCAGACTTGGCAAAAGCCTATACCTCTTTTATACAAATCTAATGGCAAGGTTGTCTTATTCCAAGATTTTCGCAAGACAAACACGGAATGGGATGAAATCAACCGTATCCATACTCCAAAGGAGATTGTAAGTATGCTTGGCATTGACGATCCGTTTGCTGGCTTGCCAACGCTACGCAAGAAGGGATTGCGTGAATGTCAATACGAGGCTATTACGGAGTTGGAAAAGAGTTTTCGTAGTGGACAAAACCGTGCGCTTATGGTGCTTGCCACAGGCGCAGGAAAAACTTATACCGCTTGTCTTGCTGCCTATCGTATGTTGGCGTATACTCCTATGCGCCATGTCCTTTTCCTTGTTGACCGCAACAATCTCGGACGACAAGCTGAAAATGAATTCGGCACATTCCGCCTCACTGACAATGGTGAAGCTTTCAACACCATCTATGGTGTGGAGCGATTGAAGTCTGCTAAAATACCATCTGACTGCAATGTGTTGATATCCACTATTCAACGTCTGTTCTCACTACTGAAAGGTGAAGAAATTGAAGACACCGACGGTGACGACAATGATGAAGCGACAGGGGAGGTTACGCTTCCTGCCAATCCTAATCTGCCACACGATTTCTTTGATATGATTGTCATTGATGAGTGTCACCGAAGTATTTACGGCAACTGGCGCAAGGTGCTTGAATATTTCGACACGGCTCGCCTTATTGGTCTTACTGCAACACCTATTCCCGAAACTATGGCGTTCTTCAACAACAACCGTATTGTGAACTATACGCTTGAAAAGAGTATTGTGGATGGTGTGAACGTGGACCACCGTGTGTATCGCATCAAGACGGAGGCTACCGAGAATGGTGGCGCTATCTTGAAAGGCGACCGTGTGCGTGTGGAGACTCGCTACACTGGCAAAACGGAGGAGATAAACACACGAGAGACTAAGAATTACACGAAGACGGAGCTTAACCGTTCTATTATCAACCCGTCTCAGATAAAGCTTATTCTTACAACTTATCGTGATGCTGTATATACGGAGATGTTCAATGACCCACAACGTGAGCCGAACTATGCATATCTCCCTAAGACTCTCATTTTTGCGCTTAATGAGACCCATGCAACAAATATCGTGAACATTGCCAAAGAGGTGTTTGGCGAGAAATGTCCGAATGCAAACATGGACAGATATGTACAGAAGATTACTTATTCGGCAGGCGATAGCAACGAGCTTATCCGCCAGTTCCGCAACGACCGTGACTTCCGTATTGCTGTCACTTGTACGTTGGTGGCTACGGGTACTGATGTGAAACCGCTCGAAGTGGTGATGTTCATGCGAGATGTGGAATCTGAACCGCTTTACATTCAGATGAAAGGTCGTGGTGTGCGCACCATCGGCGATGAACAGCTTAGAGCCGTAACACCTAATGCCTTCAGTAAGGATTGTTTCTTCCTGGTCGATGCTGTGGGCGTCACCGAGCATACGATGTCAATTCCGGAACAGGGCGATGGTCCTGATACCGTTACGATAACATTGAAGGAATTGCTTGAGCGAATTGCTCATGGCAATCTGCCAGATATGTATCTGAAACGTCTGGCTGCTACTTTGTCCCGTCTACACAATAAGGCCGACAATAGTCAGCGTGCGGAGTTTGAACGGTTGGCAAGCGACTCTATGGATGCCATTGCACAGCGTATATATGATGCTCTGGAAAACGAAGCTTTGCCGCCTTATAATGATATTAATGAGCCTAACAACGAGCGCAAGGGACTTGTATCTCCGGTTGCCAATCATGCTGATGTGCGCCGATACATCCTGATCCTTGCTGCTGGTTTCGTCAATACGCTCATGCCTGGTGAAGACACGCTTATATCCAAGGGCTTTTCTGTGGAGGAAGCCAAAGACACTACAGAAGCTTTTGAGAAGTATTGTCGTGACCATGCTGATGAGATTGAGGCATTGCGCATTATATATAATCAGAGTGGTGAGCCTATCAACTTTGATATGATGAAAGATTTGGAGAACAAGCTGAAGATGGAAAACAATCGTTTCAGCACGAAGCAGCTTTGGAACTCTTATGCCATCGTTTCTCCAAACGACGTGCGACGCGCCAC
>OQVL01001124.1_pt1 | contig 15610 bp, 16 predicted proteins | sample 1691501 | NCBI WGS metagenome assembly OQVL01 (sample SAMN03418253, study PRJEB22391) | human gut metagenome | biome: human-gut; feature: organic feature; material: feces | host: Homo sapiens | place: Tanzania | collected 2013-01
CAGATGGCTATGCCAGCCCCCCTGAAGCCGCTTTTGTATCGACTTGTGCTAAATTCTCCCTTAAAGTCAGCCATACACTCTGATTATATAATAAAAGACTTTAAAACACAACAAAGTTATAGTGAAAATTGCACAATTACTAAATGTATTAATTCCTGTATTTGAGTAATTAATTGATGCTTATGCTGTGTTATACTGTGTAATATCAAAACAGTATAGGAGTTATTTACTATGGGAAAAAATGAAACTAAGAATTATGTAGGCGGAAGCGGAATGGATGATATGGAGCTGGACGAGCGTGATATACAGCTTATGGAGGAGAGCAGAAAAGAGGGCAAAAAGAAGCTGTTTATAGCACTTGGTGCGATCGTGCTTGCAGTGATAGTCGTGGTGACATACATAGTTGTCAAAAAAAATATGACCGGAAAATCAGAGAGCGAAGAACTGATAAAGACCTACATGGAGGGCCTTGAGGAAGCGGATCTTGACAAGGTGGAGAGCGTTATGGATCCGGACACCATAGACAGCGATTCGTCAAAGGATCTGGTCACGGTGTTCCAGACTTATAAGGAAAATAATATTGAGTATACAGTCAGCTATACCATGGGTGATGGGCATGTGGCAGAGTCCGGTGATCTGGCGGCAGTCAGCAGAACTGTATATGGAAAGACCCAGAAGGAAGCAGGTATATCAAAGGGTTATGTCATTCCGGTTACCGGAACGATAATGATGACATTCCAGGGTCAGACTTCACCGTATGATCTGGACATGGATATCATTTGTTATGAGAAGGATGGAGAGTGGTATCTCGGCGGAACAGTTATGACTACGGGAGATACGACTACAGATGATACGACAGAGTAGTCACGAGAAGGACAACTGCTGGATACAGATATTGAATACAGAAACTGAATATATGGACATGGATACATGAACAGACGACAAATGGTGCGGATATTAAATGTAATATTCGCACCATTTGCTGTCCTCTGCCAGTGTGCAGCTATCTCTCTTGATGAGCTTGAACTGGAGCTCAATTCTTGCGACTCCCTTGTGCCCGCCTTTGAGTCTGTCTATTAGAAGCTGCAGGGCGAAATGTCCCATGTCCGTCTTGGATATCTCCACGGTGGTCAGCATCCCTATGGCAGTGATATCGTTGGCACAGTATATTCCTGTAGGGCTTTTGGCGGATTTCATGAAATGTTCCATGGCCTCAAAGCCTTCCACCTCGCTGAGCTTTGTATTAATGACATAATCCGTGTCGATATCAAGCCCATGGTCGTGAAGAGTTTCAAGATATCCTCAATAGCGCCCGCTGAGTCAGATGAGCTGCCGGTTGAACTTTTCGGTATTATTTCTTCTTCATACCTGAAATTATGATTATCACAAACGAGATGAGGATGGTAGCAAGCACTGTTATAAGGATTATGAGCTGCAGATTATGTACCTTGCTCTTACTCTTATCAGTGGAAGAGTAGCTGCCCACGGTAAGTGTGCTCTTTTCGGTGGTGACCTCTGTGGTCGTCTCGGTTGTGGTGCGCTCTATCGTGGAGATCTCAGTTGTAGTTGCCTCAGTCGTCACAGGGGTAAATGTATTTCTATACTCTGTGGTGACCTCGGTCGTACTTGCCGTTGTCGTCTCGGTTGTGGCTCTGGTAGTCGTCTGTGTGGTTGTGGAAGTCTCCTTCTTGGACACTGTAAATGTTGTCACAGCGTCTCCTGTCTTGGATCTGATTGTTATGGTGTGGCTTCCGACCGAGAGGGATTCAAGATAGCTTGTCTTGAGTTCTACTATGATGCTTCCCTCTTTCTTGTTGTAATATGACGGGTCAAGTTCCTTGTCATCTATGAGTACACAGACAAAGTCAGCATACTCAGCGTTTGATCTGAACTTGATAGTGTTCTTGCTGGCTTTGCTCCATTTGCTTCCCTTGCCGCCGATGATTTCAGGTGCTGCCTTGTCGATGACTGTGTCGGCCTTGCTTATCTCCTTTGTACAGCCCTTGTTGCTGAAATATTTCTTGCAGGCTGAGCAATACCAGTATTCTATATTTCCCTTGCTGGAGGTGGTTGCTGCTACATAATCAGTCTTCTTAAGGTCTGTGTGGTTCGTTGTGCTGAGTTTGCCGTAGCTCTTGCCGCACACAGAGCACACTGCCTTCTTCTGGCAGGTTGCGGTTCCACCGGAGCAGTCCTGGATGACCTTGTATCCACAGCCCTTGTTCTTGCACTTGCGGGAGTGGGTCTTGCCGTTGCCGTCACTTGTCCAGTTGCCAAGGTCGTGGCTGCTCTTGCCCTCCACGGCGATCTCACCGCAGTAGCGGCACTTCTGAGGTGTCGTGCAGTCGCCGTCGTCGGCTTCTGCAGTGTGTTTCTTGTTTACAGTTATAGTCAATTTGGTTTCGTTTCCCGCCTTGTCAGATACGATGATGGTCTGCTTACCATCTGTGGCTTCCAGAGCCAGTGAGTGATCGTCGTCAAGGGATTTTTCCTCGCCGTTCACTGTGACCTTCGCCAGATGGGATTCCTTCACGGTCATCACGGCTGACAGACAGTAGGTCTCTCCGTCGGCGATTCCTGTGACTTTTGGCGCGTGTGTGTCGATGATGAAACCGTCCGTGGATAAGTATGTTGTTTTGCCATCCTCTGATGAAAGCTTTGCGTACACAACATATTTGCCCTCGTCCTTTATGGAAAATGCTTTCTTATACTCGGTAAATGTTGCAGCGGCCAGGTCGTCCGATGACAGAGCTGAGTCGCTTATCAGGTAGCCGACTGTGATGGAAGGGTCGGAGTTGTTGGCACAGGTGATGGTAACCTTCTGAGTCTTGTTGTAAAACTGCTCAAATGATGATACATCCTGGAGACTGTTCCAGCTCTTATCGCCCATGCTGATGGTGCCTGTAGGAGCAGCGTCTGATTTCCAGGTCGCATAAAATACCAGGTTTCTCTTAGCCGATGAGTCGTCGGTATCTGAATATTCATATCCGTTATCTGCAGCCTTCTCAAAGGAAGAGGTGTATATGATATTGACAGTCTTGCCTGATCCGTTGGACTTCGTGTTCCAGCCCTTGAACTCATAGCCCTCACGGGTCGGGGCGTAGTCGTTCAGTGCCACGCCATATCCTGATCCTGCTACATCAAAGTCATATGTTCCGCTGTCTGCATCTCCGAGCTTACCGCCATTTGCATTCAGTGTGAAGGTGAGCCCTGAACCGGAAAAACTGTCCTTGGTGTACATCGCTGTCAGCTTTATACGGTTTGTAGACTGGAAGTATGATGTGTCAATGCTGGTGACCTTTGTCTTGTCGTTGTACCATCCGGTGAATGTAAAACCGTCTTTCTCCGGCTTGTACTTTGACAGGTCAACAGTCGTAAATTCTGCTGATGGGCTGCTTATCACAGTGGAAGTCTCCCCCGATAACTGTCCTCCTGCTGCATCCAACTCCAGATAGTATGTGTCTGGATCGTCGGTATCTTCTGCAAATGCTGTGAAGCATGTCATACAGAATATTGCCGCGAAAACCAGTAAAAATCTAAGTATATTTTTCATATAATCCCTCCTTACATATGGTATTATAATAATTTTATTATACCGGGGGGAGAAAAACAACGAGACAGGGGAAAAATTAATAATATGAAAGAACGGCCTCCACCAGGAGACCGTTCCATAGAAAATGTCATAATTTATGCCATTGTGAATATTCTTTCTTTTACTGTCTTGGACTCGCCTGGGGCAAGCTCTGTGTAGCCTGTGATCTCCGGTGCTCCTGAGAGATTTGGAGCGTCAATGTTCCAGCTCATTGGCTCAGGACAGAAGTAACCCTTGTCGCCGTGATCGTTCCACATGATCCAGAACTTCATTGTGTCGTCAACCTCGTAGCAGACCTTCTTGCCGGTGGCAACATCCGTTGCGTATACTCCGTAGAAAGGCTTGCCGTCCAGCTCGTTCATCTCCGCTGTGTAGAGATCGTTGTCGATGTCCTTCAGAACAGGTACCATGGTTCCGTTCTTGTACTGGAGATCGTAATCTGTTATAGGAAGGTTCTTCTCTGTAGGGATAGCGTGCTCATCAAGCTCCCATTTGTCTCCAACAGGTACACAGAGACGTACATCCTCGCCCTTTCCTGTGTTTGTGAAAGGCCCCTTGAATGCAACGTGGTTACATACGCCGTATGGCATCTGCTTGTCGGAGAGGTTGGTGAGTGTGAACTCATAATGCATGCCATCCGGAGCAAGAGTAAATGTGAAGTCTGCTCTGAAGCTTACAGGGTATGTAGTGAAAAACTCATCCTTCTCATCGTATACATATGAAGTCTTGCCGATGGCCTTGTCTCCGTCCACTGACACGCTCTCTATGCTGTGGTTTCTGAGATGAAGGAAACCGTGGAGATGGTTGCCGAGAGGATCATTGCATGGAAAATGATACATGGCATCGGAGGTTCTTAAGTTGCCGTGTGACAGTCTGTTAGGGAGATACAGGGTAGGCATTCCGTAGATCTCTGCTGCTGCTTTGAGCTGTGCAGGAGTCAGGGAAGGATCGTTTCTGAATATGTCGATATCCAGAGCTGTGTTCTCCATCTTCATAATGTTGCTTCCGTTAAATGGTGCGATCAGTGCACGGTAATCGCCTGATATAAGTTCAATACAAGTCTCGCCCTTGTAGTCTATTGTACGTGCTGTAGTGTTCATCGTGTTCTCCTCTTCTATAAATATGTTGTGTTTAAGTTGTATGCTGAAAGCCACAAAAACAGTGAACTTTCCTATGTGAAATAGTAACACGGAAAAAATTGTATGGCAACAATGAGGTTCACAAAACGCGGCGTTCTTGATTATTTTATCATTAATTGCTATACTACCATAGGATATTTTGCTAAAAACATGAAAGTTAGTTAATTCGGAGGTCGAAGGTGACTAAGAATAATAACACTGATTATAGAAAAAAGATATACAGACAGCGGCATCACCGCAGAATGAAGCTCATCGAGAGCGGAATAGGAGTGGTCGTCGCAGTCATAATGATATTTGCGCTTGGACAGGGCAACCTGAAAAAGAATGTGAACGGCCAGGAGGAGTTCCAGCCTGAGAGCGGAACAGCGGCAGATATAAGTGAGAGCAGCAGTCAGGATATGTCATACAGTGACACGGAGGAGGCTGCACAGCAGTATCTGGCAACTGCGGAGGATGCAGCCATTCCGGATCAGCGAAATGGTCAGTATGTACAATTTGTCAATTACACCAACCCTGATGTGAGCGGCAAGGGAGCGGACAAATATGACAGCAATATATACATGCCGGCGAATGTCACGGATGACCAGTATTTCTCGACATCTCTGCTCATAGGTGATTCCAGAGCCGAGGCGCTGGGACTGTACAGCGGTGTAGACAACTGGGATATGTGTGTGGCGAAGAATCTGGACATAGAGAAGGTCGCTAATACCAAGATGTTCACCTGCAATTCAGGAGAACAGTGTACGGTTGTCGAGATGCTTGGCATGAAGAGCTATGAGAATATATACATTTCATTTGGGCTTGAGGAGCTTTCGTGGTATAACGAGCGGTACATGTCGGCCTACAAGACTTTACTGGATCAGATCTCCCAGTTACAGCCTGCGGCAAATGTATATGTGATGTCAGTACTTCCTGTATCGGCGGAGCTTTCATCAAAAGACCAGGTGTATAACAACCCGGGTGTGGACAAGCTCAATTCTCTCATGCAGGAGATGTGTGACAGCTACGATCATGTGATCTATCTCGATGTGGCTCACAGCGTGTCTGTGGATGGTGTTCTGCCGGAGGATGCGGGAATAGATGGAAAACATTGTAATAAGAAATATTGTCTCAAGATGATGGACTACATCAGAAAGAACGTGTATGTCAGAAGATAGTGGAGACGGAGGCATATGATAAAAAGAATAATATATTTGTTTGCATGCTGTCTGATGATCTGTTCGTTTGCGGGATGCGCAGGAAATGGAGACGACGAGGCAGATACGCCGGATGTGCACTCTCTGGCTGATATGCTCATGCAGAACGTGAAGTTTGAGGATTCCGTGGAGGAGGTCTCCTCTGAGACGGCGCTCAGATATTATGGTATAGACAGCGTTCAGGTGCAGGACAGTGCAGTGTACATGTCAACGGGAGCCACCGCCGAGGAGCTCGCAGTATTTCAGGCGTCGTCAACGGTTGATGCCCAGGGAATACTGGCGGACATGAAGAAAAGACGCGACTCACAGTTGCAGATGTACCTTGATTACAAATCGTCGGAGACCGCCAGACTTGATGATGCCATACTGTATGTGCATGATACATTTGTGGTATACATGGTGTCCGATGACAGCGAAACGGCACAGGGAATAATAAGTGATTATCTGGAATGATCTTTCGGATGATCACTTTTTTTGTCCACATTTCCGTGTGTAACACCGGGACAGATCATTCATATTATAGTAATAAAACCGCTGTCAATAAAATAAGATAAATAAAGAGCGCTGTATGCGGTTGTAATTTTATGCACTGGCATGTATTATTATGTATAATGTATACAATATACAAAATACGAACAATTGACAGCTTGAGATATCAGCACTGTGGTGCGCTGCGCCACAGTGACTGAAAGTGAGTTGAAGGTCAATAGAGAAAGAGGTATAGACATGGCAAAACAGAATTGGAAACCAGGAAATATGTTGTATCCGGTTCCGGCAGTTATGGTGAGCTGCCAGAGACCGGGAGAGAAGCCGAACATAGTGACGATAGCGTGGGCCGGTACCATATGCAGCGACCCTGCAATGGTGTCTATATCGGTGCGTCCGGAGAGATATTCCTACGACATAATCAAGGAGACAGGAGAATTTACTATAAATCTCGTCACCGAGAAACTGGCATTTGCAACTGATTATTGTGGTGTGAAGTCAGGAAGAGACGTGGATAAATTCAAGGAGATGAACCTCCATGCATGTGACGGCGTGAATGTGTCATGCCCGGCGATAGAGGAGAGCCCGGTGAACATAGAGTGCAAGGTAAAGCAGGTAGTTGAGCTTGGATCCCACCACATGTTTATCGCTGAGGTTGTCGGAGTCCAGATAAGTGATGAATACATGGATAAGACCGGCAAATTCAACCTCAACAGCACGGGACTTGTCGCATATTCACATGGAGAGTATTTTGCACTTGGCGACAAACTCGGCAAATTCGGATATTCTGTTAGAAAAAAGTGATCGCAGGCTGAAAAGCTGCAGGGGAAATGTTACGGACAGGAGAGAAAATGGAAATATCATTAAAGGCATATGGAAAGATAAACCTCGGTCTCGACGTGGTCAGGAGACGAGAGGATGGATATCATGAGGTGAAAATGATTATGCAGACGGTCGATCTGTGGGATGAACTGACATTTTGCGATGTCACCATAGACGAGATCGTTATAACATCGGATTCGTCGGAGCTGCCGGATGTGAAGGATAACATCATATACAAGGCGTGCCGGATGATGAAGGATATATATGGAATAGACAAAGGCGTTCATGTAACCGTGGATAAACACATACCGGTTGCAGCCGGAATGGCAGGGGGAAGCGCTGATGCAGCGGCAGCCCTCAAGGCGATGAATATACTGTTCGGACTTAACCTTTCCGATGAACAGCTCATGGAACACGGAGTGAAGCTCGGCGCGGATGTGCCTTACTGTATCATGCAGGGAACAGCGCTCTCGGAGGGGATAGGAGAGATCCTTACACCACTTCCGTCTATGCCGGACTGCCTTATCGTCATAGCGAAGCCGGCGATCGGAGTGTCCACAAAGTGGGTATACCAGAATCTGAAGGTGGATCTGCTGGAGGAGCATCCCGATATCGATGGCATGGCGGATGCACTCAAGACCGGAGATCTGAAGGGAATAACAGACAGAATAGCAAACGTGCTTGAGACGGTTACGATACCTGCAAATCCTGTGATAGATTCTGTCAAGAAGCTCATAGCCGAAAACGGCTCCATGGGAGTGCTCATGAGTGGCAGTGGCCCAACTGTATTTGGAATATATGACAGCGGAGATAAGGAGAGGGCACAAAAGGTTGTAGATATGCTGCGTGAAAAGGATGAGATACAGGCTGCGTATGTCGTCAGCCCTTACAACATAAGAAGAGGTATGTGATGGATCTTAGATTGAATATGGATGAATACCTGCCTCTTCGAGAGGTAGTGTTTAAGACTTTGAGAAATGCTATAGTTCACGGTGAGTTTGAGCCGGGGGAGAGACTTATGGAGGTCACCCTTGCAAAGAGGCTTGGCGTCAGCCGTACTCCTGTCAGGGAGGCCATGAGAATGCTTGAGCTGGAAGGACTTGTGGTCATGATCCCGAGAAGAGGTGCAGAGGTTGCAAGGATCACAGCAAAGGATCTGAGTGATGCGCTTGAGATCAGGATGGCACTTGAGGATCTTGCGGCAGGGCTTGCGTGTAAGAGGATAGACGACGAGGGAATAGAGAGGCTGAAGCAGTCCTATGCCGACTTCAAGAAAGCGGTAAGTTCCAAGATAATCCCGGAGATAGTTGACGCGGATGTTGCATTTCACAATACAATAATGGACATGACGAACAATCCGAGACTGATCAGCATGTCCCAGAGTCTTCGTGAGCAAGTGTATAGATACCGTGTGGAGTATGTCAAAGATTTCAGTTATCACGACAAGCTTGTAGCGGAGCATGAAGCTCTCATGAATGCTATAATAGCCAGGGATGAAGAGAAGGCCAAAGAGATAACCCGTATACATATATACGATCAGGAGCATATCGTGATCGCAAATGTTGTCAAAGCACAGAAATAACAATATTCACAAAAGTAGATATATTTTAAAGGCGGAATGCGTGAGAACGTGTTCCGCCTTTTTGCGTGTATGCCTGAATAAAAACTCATCCGTTGGACAATATAGATTACAGAAGATAAACGGTATGTTGGAGGTGTTTTACGGCGGACGATGGCTTCAATCAGTAAAAAAATAGACGAAAACATCACACAAATTGAGACAATGTTCGGCAACTGGAGCGATATCGTGGAGCGAAGGTTTGATCTGGACCGCTGTGCCTGGGGAGATGATCCGGCAATATACGTGGTGTATATAGATGGGCTGTGCGATCATGAGTTGATTGAGAACACATTAATAAAACCAATAACCTGGGAATGGCGGAATAAAGACACGGCAGATCTGTGGGAGCATATAATCTCCTGTGAGGGTCAGACGGCGGATTATACCCAGGAAAGTGACATGGACAACGTTGTCAGGGCGGTTCTCAGGGGGGATACGGCCATATTTGTATCCGGGAGCGATCAGGCAATAGTAGTGTCATCGAAACATTTCCCTGTGAGAGGTATAGAGGAAAGCTCCACCGAGGGAGGAATGAGAGGGCCGAGGGACAGCTTCAATGAGAACTTTAGGACATCCACAGCTCTGATAAGGAGAAGGATCAAGGATGTACATCTGAAGCTGGAGCAGGGGACAATGGGCGTCAGATCCAGAACAGAGTACGGGATATTCTATATGGAAGATATAGCGGAGCCTGAGCTGGTACAGCAGATAAGGGACACCATCGATAAGTATGAGATAGATGCGGTGTTTGACAGCGGTATGGCTGAACATCTGATGGAGAAGAAATGGCAGGAGATTTTTCCGATATACCAGGCGACCACAAGACCTGACAAGGCGGCCGCGGCTCTGGTGGAGGGCAGGGTTGTCGTTGTGTTTGACAATTCCCCTGAGGTCATAATTGCTCCAGCCACCATCAACACTCTGTTTCAGACGGCGGACGATTATTATAACAGATGGCCGGTGGCGACATTTGCCAGAATGATAAGGTATGTGGCGGCGTTCATTGCGGTGGGACTGCCGGGACTTTATATTGCGATCACCTGTTATCACAGGGAGCTGATACCCGACAAGCTTCTGTATGCGATAGCCGATGCGAGAAGCCAGCTATCGTTCCCCGTTGTAGTTGAAGTGCTGATAATGGAGCTTTTGTTTGAATTGCTCCGGGAGGCCGGGATACGACTGCCGAGCCAGCTTGGAAATACGATAGGAGTGGTTGGCGGTCTGATAGTTGGTCAGTCAGCCGTGGAGGCGGGGATAGTCAGCACCATGGTTGTGATAGTGGTGGCACTCACGGCTATAGCTTCATTTGCCATTCCGAATGAGGCGTTTGCATCTGTTTTCAGATTGCTTAAGTTCGTAACTATAATCACCAGCGCACTTTATGGAATACTTGGATTTATCCTTGCGATGCTGGTTCTCGTGTTTCATCTTGCATCCCTGGACAGCTTTGGCGTGCCGTATATGTCCCCTGTCGTGCTCTGCGGATACACTGGCGAGGGATATAAGGACTTTGTTGTCCGCGCGCCTATAAAGAAAATGATCAACAGACCTAAATGGAGCAATCCTGACGAGCGGCGCAGGTTGGTCAGAAAGAGAAAATAGATATGAATGATAAATATAATGTGACGTTTTCTGCCTTTTTTAAGATGGCTTTGCTTGTTTTGCCGGGGATGATAACTTTTGTGACTACATTAATACCCTCATATTTTGGAAGAAATTGCCTAATTTTGTCACTTTTTTTGATGCTATGCATGGCTTTTGCTTACGTGATAGCACTATATATTGTATACATGAAGATTAATGAGAGAGGGAACAGCGAAAGCGGTAAAATCAAAAATAGGACTATTGCATTGATTTATGGGGCGAGAACTGCCGTTAGGATGGGTTTGCTGCTGTTTGTCCTTGCCGAGTGTTCCAGGCAGTTGATGTTGAAAAGATACACGGTAATTGCTATCTCAATCCCCTTGCTGCTTGCATGTCTGTATATGGGCAGCCGTGGCACGAGGGGGATGGTCAGGTTTGCGGAGTCCGTGTTCTGGTTCGCCGTTGCGGCGGGGGCTGTGGTCATTCTGTCTTCTGTAAGTAACCTTGATCTGTCAGTGCTTAAGACTGTGACTGAGATAGGAGACGAGGGCGGGGCGAATCTCACCATAAGCCGTGTCATGGCTAGGGGAGGACTGCTTTTTCTTGGATTCTCGGCTATGGAGACGGTGGTGCTGGTGTATATACACGTCATTCGGAGACGAAGAGGAATGTTGTGTGCAGCCGTAGGCACAAGTACCATAATAGGCATTATCTGTTCGATAATTGTGATATGCACACTGGGCACGGGTGCGCTCATGGCTAAGGAGAAAAATATACTATATATAGTGGGAGCCATGGAACTGCCTGGCGGAGTGAAGCTCAGGCCGCTCATGCTGGTGTGTTACCTTGTCATCGTGTTCGGTGTGATGGCACTGGTTCCAAACGTCATAGGTGGATGGGGCGCTGTGGACAGACTGGGTGTTCGGCACAGATGGCTGTGGAAGACATTGTGGGCAGTCCTTGCATTTGCCGTATGCCTGTGGGCCGGGATGCTGCCCGGACAGCAGGACCGTATAAAGATCATCTCCGGATATCTTATTCTGGTGGATGTACCCCTGTCGATAATATTGCCGGCGGCATCACTTGCCGGGAAATGGCCTGTAAAAAAATCTGCCGGACTGGCGGCGGTGTTATTGACGGCGTGTATATTGAGTGGGTGTGAATACAAGCCAGTGGAGGATGTGGACTATGTGAATGTGGTCATCATAGAGCGCAGTACGGAGAATTCTGCCGACGGCGGGGTGAGGTACAGTCTGGTCATAACAGGACTGGACGACGATGAGGATTCCCTGACCGAGGAGGGGGTGTACCAGGTGGACGCCGGTTCATTTGCCGAAGCTTGCAGAAGTTATAATGAGAGTCATGCGAAGTCCCTCGATACGAGTCATGTGGAGTATATAGTAGCGGAGAATCCCCAGGTAATGAACGAGGTTGCAGTCGAACTTGAGAAGGAATTTGCTACAAGCTATGTGACTGTGGTGATAGAACAGAATATACTGGAGAAATCCGGGGATAACAATACAAATGAATATCTTAAGACACACTATGAAGGCCAGTGTCTGGCGACATACGCGAGAGATGGGATAGGTGAATAGAGACTTAGATGATCAGGAGGTATTGTTTATGTGGAGAATGTTCAGGGCGGCCATACTGGGTGTCCTCATAGGAATTGTCGGCGGTGTGATATTTGGACAGGTTTCTTATGTGAAGAAATATAAGGATAAGGTGTCGAGGGAGATAATGGCGGATGCGGTCATGTACAACAATTCACTGGATGACAGTGGAAGGGTCATAAGGCTTAAGGTCGATTATGATGGCGATATGAAGTCTGAGGATGAGAGAGATGAGCTTGAGAGCTATGTGGGCAACATGGTCATGAAGCAGATCGGCATGTGGCTCGGGGATGACTACAATGAGAATCTGAGTTATATACAGATGCGCCACAATCTCGTCATGGCTATGGAGGATATAAATGATATTGCCCAGAGCGCGGCAAATGCGTGGGGCGTGGATGTCGATGCGAGCTCGGGATTTTCTTATGAGTATTTTGGTGATTCCGGGGAGGACTGTCCGCCCGGAATGTATGAGACATTATGTATAGATCTGGGGGATAAGTGACGTTGAAAAGTTGATTCCCAGGTGTTATACTTTGACCTGTGGTGTGCCCCCGGGTGCACCGCGGATTAAAGTATAAGGAGCACATGTCATGGCTAAGGAAAATTTGGTTGTAATATTTGGAGGAAGATCATCAGAGCATGAAGTTTCATGTATATCGGTACAGACAGTTGCCAAGGGGGTTGATCCTGAAAAGTATAATATGACATTGGTTGGCATTACCAAGGATGGAAGATGGTTAAAGGCAGATAATATAGAGAGTATAGCGGATGGAAGCTGGTATGACAGCAAGGTCACAGCAGTGATCTCTCCGGACACCAGAAGAGAACTTATAGTTTTCTCCGATGCAGGTGTGGAACGCCAGAAGGTGGACGTCATATTCCCTGTACTTCACGGTATGTATGGCGAGGATGGAACTATACAGGGATTGTTCGAGATGGCAGATATTCCATATGTTGGATGTGGCGTTCTGGCATCGGCAGCATCCATGGATAAATTCTATACGAAGATAATCGTTGATCACATCGGTGTTTCACAGGCGAGATTTGTACCTGTGCTTGCAGAGGATTTCAGCGACATAGACAGCGCTATGGACAGAGTTGAGGCTGAGCTTGATTACCCTGTATTTGTAAAGCCGTCAAAGGCCGGATCATCAAAGGGTGTAAATAAAGCGACTGACAGAGCAAGCCTTCTGTATGCGCTGAATGAGGCCGTAAAGCACGACAACAAGATCCTCGTTGAGGAGACGATAGTTGGACGTGAGCTTGAGTGCGGAGTCCTCGGTTACAAGGACAATACCAAGGCTTCGGGAGTTGGCGAGATACTTGCCGCTGCTGAGTTCTACGATTTCGATGCAAAGTACAACAATGCTGAGTCGAGAACGGTTATCGGCGCCGACATCCCTAAGGAAGCAGAGAATGAGATAAGGGAAGACGCTGTGAAGATATTCAAAGCACTTGACGGCTTCGGACTCTCCAGAGTGGATTTCTTCCTTGAGAATGGAACAAACAGAGTTGTATTCAATGAGATCAACACACTTCCTGGATTTACAGGAATAAGCATGTATCCAATGCTGTGGAATGCTCAGGGATACGATATAAAGACTCTCGTCACAACTCTTATTGAGATGGCAAAAGAGAGATAATTTTATAAAATTACATAGATTGGAAGTTTATATGGTAAAGAATGTTACTGTGACAGTAGTTGGAGAGCAGAGGACGAGCAGGGAAGAGAACAACGTTGAACCCATAGAGCTTGTTACCAGGGGAAGCCTTCATGAGAAGGACGGGGTATTTTACCTGAAATACGATGAGTATTATGAGGATCTTGAGAAACCGGCGAGAAATCTGCTGAAGTTTGACAAATTAGGACTTGACCTGACAAAGAAGGGCGAAGTCAGTGCTGCCATGTCATTCAGACCGGGAGAGACCAGAGAGGCATTTTATTCCACTCCGGTTGGTATGATGAATATAAGCATACTCACTGAAGGCTATCAGCTCGTGGAGACGGAAAAGGGGCTTGGTCTGGTCGTGGTGTATGTGATGGATTATGGCAATGAATGTGTATCATTTAATGTACTCAGGATAACCGTGGAGTGAGGATAGATATATGGATGACGAGAAGGCGTTTGATGATTTTCTGTCTATAGATACGACGCTGTGTATAGGTGCGGAGCAGCCCACCGAGGAGAATAATATATATCAGGCGACTTACTACAGGGATCTTGTGACCCTGTTCAATGCCGTGTCCATGGAGCCGGAGGATACACTTGTTGACTTTGGCTGCGGACTGGGGCGTGTGTTGTTCTATGGCAACTCAAGACATTACTGCCGCGCCACGGGTATAGAGGCGGATGCTGACATATACGAGAAGCTTTTGGAAAATGCCGCGGGTTATCAGCGCAGATTTTATGATCAGGAAGACAGGATGAACTTCTATAACATTCCGGCGCAGGAGTATGAGGTCGCAGATGAAGATAATTATTTCTATTTCTTCAATCCGTTTTCCCCGGAGGTGTTCAAGAAGGTCATAGACAATATAATAGATTCCGTGCGCAGGGCACCGAGAAATATATATCTGATGCTGTATTACCCGACATTTGAATATCAGAGAGTCATGAGGGACAGCAGGTATTTTGTGCTGAAGAATATCATCAAGCTGTCAGGATACGAAGATGATCCCGATGAAAAAGTGTATGTGTATCACATGTCAAGATACTTTGTGTGATCTGCCACTTCGGCGCAGCAACAGATATAGGGCGGTGAAGCCTGCGGCTGACGTGATACCAGTTGCAAGTATACAGCCTGTATGTGACAGTGCAAATGGCAGCATCCCGGTGAAATAAGAAGATACGTTGATCGTTATGTGAAGAAGGATCGATGGCAGCAGGGAAGACGTCCATGTGGCGAGCAGCGCGAGAAGGATTCCCATGGGAAGGGCGTAGCAGAACTGGACTAAATTGCCGTGATAAAGGGCGAACAGCAGCGCTGACAGCAGGATGGCGATGGCATCTGAATGTCTGCATGTAAATGCACGTCTGGAAGAACTCAGAGAGATTCCTCTGAACACAAGCTCCTCACAGACCGGTGCAAGCAGCATGACTGTTGTAACTCTGAAGATACCGCTGTTTAGAGAGAATGATGAACGAACCATGTCTCTGTAACTGCCGAGAAGCTCTGGACGATGGAGCTCGATGGCGTTCAGTATTCCGGTCGAAAAGAACTGCAGGCTGAGGCCTGTTATGACAATAAGTATAAAAATACAAAAACAGAACAGGAATGAGAGTGATCTCGTTCCTGTTCTGTTTTTATTGTTACGGTTATCTCCTGTGGTGAATACCCAAGAGTATACATGATGTATACATCCGCAGAGAATAATTATTATAACACATGATACCAGAGATGATGGAATAAGCCCCTGGACAAAAGTTATGCATATCGGTGCGAGTAAAGCTATTCCAAGTTCGCGGAGGTTAATATGACATTTCTTCATATTGGGAACCTCCTTTCAAGCTGTTACATCTTCTGGATCTTTTTAGCTCTCTCTTTTTCTTCCT
>OQVL01001128.1_pt1 | contig 15581 bp, 16 predicted proteins | sample 1691501 | NCBI WGS metagenome assembly OQVL01 (sample SAMN03418253, study PRJEB22391) | human gut metagenome | biome: human-gut; feature: organic feature; material: feces | host: Homo sapiens | place: Tanzania | collected 2013-01
AGCAGCTTTGGAACTCTTATGCCATCGTTTCTCCAAACGACGTGCGACGCGCCACCAAGAAGGAGGAGAGCGAGGCTCTTACCAATATCATACAGTTGGTGCGCTTTGCCTATCGTCAGATTGAACGTCTGGACAGTGTTTGCACTACTGCCCGACAATACTTCAATCTTTGGTGTGGTCAATGGCATCGTGACATATCAGAACGACAGAAGCAGCTCATGAGCCAGATTGTGGACTATGTGGCAAGTAACGGTGCTTGTACCATAAACGACATTAGAGAGGACGACCGCACACAAGCTGCTCAGATGATTGCAGCATTCGGTACTAAGCAGAAGGCGGATGACGCTCTTCTTTCTTTGTTTAATTTTGTGGTTTTAAGAAAAACAGCATAACTTTGAATTATGGCAAACAATATATCTACTGAGCAATCGCTCACCAAGAAAGTATGGAATCTCGCCACTACACTTGCAGGACAAGGTATTGGCTTCACCGATTATATCACGCAACTCACTTATCTGCTTTTTCTGAAGATGGATGCGGAGAACGTAGAGATGTTTGGAGAAGAGTCGGCAATACCTGCTGGATATCAGTGGGAAGAACTTATAAAACTCGACGGACTGGATCTTTTGAAACAGTATGAGGAAACGCTAAAAGTACTCAGCGAGCAAGACAACCTTATCGGTACCATCTACACCAAAGCGCAGAACAAAATTGACAAACCTGTCTACTTGAAGAAGGTTATCACCATGATTGACGAGGAGCAATGGCTTGTTATGGATGCTGACGTGAAGGGTGCTATATATGAGAGCATTCTGGAAAAGAACGGACAGGATAAGAAGAGTGGTGCAGGACAGTATTTCACACCGCGTCCGCTCATTAAGGCTATGGTGGATTGCATCCGCCCGCAGATTGGCGAGACGGTATGCGACCCTGCCTGTGGTACGGGTGGCTTCCTTCTCACGGCTTATGACTATATGAAGAATCAGTCGGCCGACAAGACTAAACGCGATTTTCTGCGCAACAAAGCTCTGCATGGCGTGGACAATACTTCACTTGTCGTCACACTCGCTTCTATGAACCTCTATCTGCATGGTGTGGGTACTGACCGCAGCCCCATCTCTTGTGAAGATTCGTTGGAACGTGAGCCTAAAACGCTCGTAGATGTTATCCTTGCCAATCCTCCTTTCGGACAGCGTCCGGCAGGGTCTGTGGAGCTTAACCGCCCCGACTTCTATGTGGAGACGAAGAACAATCAGCTGAACTTCCTTCAGCACATGATGCTCATGCTGAAAGTGGGTGGCCGTGCTGCTGTGGTACTGCCGGACAACGTTCTCTTTGAGGGTGGTGCTGGCGAGACTATCCGTAAACGCCTTCTTTCTGACTTCAATCTGCATACCATCCTGCGTCTGCCTACTGGCATATTCTATGCGCAGGGCGTAAAGGCTAACGTGCTGTTCTTCACAAAGGGACAGCCAACAAAGGAGGTTTGGTTCTATGATTACCGTACCGACGTCAAGCATACGCTTGCTACCAACAAATTGGAGCGACATCATCTCGACGACTTCGTGAAATGCTATAATCCCGATAATATCAATAATCGCACCGAAACCTACGATGCTGAGAGTAATCCGTCAGGACGTTGGCGCAAATACTCAGTTGAAGAACTCATCGCCCGTGACAAGACTTCACTCGATATCACTTGGATTAAACAGGGTGGCGAGGAAGAGGAACATACTCTGGAAGAACTGATGGCTACCATAAAGAAACAAAGCCAAAACATCAGCAAGGCGGTGAGTGAACTTGAAAAATTATTGGTTGACATCAAGGAGGATTAAGGGCATGGATGAAATCATAAAGCGAGAGGATGCTCTCTTTGGGCATATCTCAAAACTTATTGACGAGGCGCACAAGCATGTTAAAACTACTGTGAACACTACAATGGTCTACACTTACTATGGTGTTGGTAAATATATTGTGGAGGATGAGCAGCAGGGATACGAGCGTGCAGCGTATGGCAAGAAGGTGTTAAAAGCTCTTTCTGAGAAACTGTGTCTGAAGTACGGTGAGGGTTGGTCTTATTCTAATTTAAGACAAATTCGACAGTTCTATTTGGCGTATGCGAATTTGACAGACGGTGTTTGTCAAATTCAGTTTGATTTGTCTTGGTCGCATTATCTTATCCTTATGCGTATTGAGAATCATGATGAGCGCAACTTCTATGAGATTGAGGCGAAAAAACAGAATTGGAGTGTGCGTGAACTGAATAGACAGGTTGGTAGTTGTCTTTATGAGCGATTGGCTTTGAGTCGCAATAAGGACGAGGTGATGCGCTTGGCAAAAGAGGGGCATACGGTCGAGAAACCATCAGACATCATAAAGAATCCTATCACATTGGAGTTCTTGGGATTGAAGCCTGATTCTGTTTATTCCGAGTCTAAACTGGAGAACGCCATTATCAGCAAGATGCAGCAATTCTTGCTCGAACTTGGTAAAGGCTTTCTTTTTGAAGCACGACAGAAGCGGTTTACTTTTGAAGAACAGCATTTCTTTGTTGACTTGGTGTTTTACAACCGCTTGTTGCAATGCTATGTGCTTATTGATTTGAAGATAGACAAACTCACCCATCAGGATCTTGGACAGATGCAGATGTATGTCAACTATTATGACCGCTATGTCAAGTTGGATTTCGAGAAACCAACCATTGGTATTCTTTTATGTAAGGAGAAGAATGATGCTCTCGTAGAGCTGACTCTACCTAAGGATGCCAATATCTATGCGTCGGCTTACCAACTCTATTTGCCTAACAAGGCTTTACTGCAAGCTAAGGTGAAGGAATGGATTGAGGAGTTTGAAGAGAACGAGGAAATAAAGAAACTTGAAGAAGACAAATAACAAATGAATACGAAAGCATTACGCCAAAAGATACTTGACCTTGCGATACATGGCAAACTTGTACCGCAAGACCCTAACGATGAGCCTGCATCAGTGCTCCTCGAGCGCATCCGTGACGAGAAAGAACGCCTTATCAAAGAAGGCAAAATCAAACGCCCTAAAAAGGCTAAGGCAACTTCTGATAAGCCGCATTATCCCTATCAGCTGCCTAAGGGGTGGGTGTGGTGCAAGTTGGAAGATATTGCAAGTATAGGAACAGGTGCGACACCTCTTACGAAATGTAAAGAGTATTATTTAAATGGTAACATTCCATGGGTAAATAGTAGTTCAACAAAAGATTCTGTGATTGAGACTCCTTCAAACTATATAACATCAAGAGCTATTCAAGATACAAATTGTGTTGTTTATCCCAAAGGCACATTGATTGTTGCAATGTATGGAGAGGGAAAAACTCGCGGACAGGTAAGTGAGTTAGGAATAGAAGCTGCAACAAATCAAGCCTGTGCTGCCATTTGTCCTTTTGAAAAAGAGTTCAAAAACTATCTGAAACTATTTTTTGAAAGTAATTATTTACGCTTACGAGCATTGGCTGAAGGTGGAACACAACCTAATCTCAATCTTGGTAAAATATCAAATTATGAGATACCACTTCCACCTTTAGAAGAGCAATGCAGGATTTTTACAAAAATCAAGCATTGGATTTCGTTGATAGATGTGATAGAAAATGGTAAATGGAACATAAATGAAACCATCAAGCAAGCCAAGTCCAAAATCCTCAACCTGGCAATTCACGGAAAACTTGTTCCCCAAGACCCTACGAACGAACCTGCCTGCGAACTGCTCAAGCGCATCAATCCTAAGGCTGAAATCACTTGTGATAACGGGCATTATCAGAAGTTGCCCGAAGGATGGGCTGTTTTAAAAGTCGGAAATGTTGCCGAATATATCAATGGACGTGCTTTCAAACCAGAAGAATGGGAACAGACAGGTCTGCCTATTATTAGAATTCAGAATCTGAATGATCCAAATGCATATTACAATCGCACAAAAAATGAATACGAGGAAAAATATTTAATTAAAAAAGGTGATTTACTTTTTGCATGGGCAGCATCATTGGGTACATATATTTGGAAAGGTGAAGATGCTTGGCTAAATCAGCATATATTTAAAGTTATACCTTATCCTTTTATGGATAAAAAATATTTGTACTATGCTTTCCATGCAATGATAACTGAATTCTATCGCAAATCGCATGGTTCAGGAATGATTCATATTACAAGAAAACAATTTGAGGAGATAACTCTATGGTTACCTCCTCTTACAGAACAATATCGAATTGTACAGTATTTACAGCAAGTTTTTGAAAAGCTGGATAGTATCGTTGAAAATTTATAGATTCTCCATTATCTTATCGAGGATTGTAAATGTTTGGTTTATGGCATTTACAATCCTTTTTTGTTCTTCGTATGGAGGAATAGGCACATTGATAGTCTTGAATAACTTCTTGTTCAGGTGCGGAATGGCCGAACCGACCTTATTCTCTCTTAGCGTCTTTCGATGCAGGTTTATTACTTGTAGAACATAGTCGGTGTACATTTCTTCATGGATGGATAATTGTTTGAACGTGCTACCTTGATAGCCATCTACTGGCGCACGAAAAACTTCTCCAGAGTTTTCACCATCCACTAAAATCAGTAAAGTGTTTGCAGCTGTATATTTGCCTGACGTTAATACTTTAGCTTCTCGTTCTCCACGCAGATACTTCACATCAAGATTTATTCTTTCTATGCCATTTTGCTTCTCTCCATCTACCAAAGCACATAGTGTTTGCATGGGGGTAATCACCCATCCTTCGGGCAACTTCTGATAATGCCCGTTATCAGAAGTAATCTCAGCCTTGGGATTGATGCGCTTGAGCAGTTCGCTGGCAGGTTCGTCCGTAGGGTCTTGAGGTACAAGCTTACCGTGAATAGCGAGGTCAAGGATTTTGGATTTGGTTGTAGATATTATTACCTGCAGCTCTTCTTTACTTTTCTCAATCGTATCTATAAGGTCGAACCACTTACTGATCTCATAAATTATCCGATCTTGCTCTTTTTTGGGCGGAAAAGGAACTCTGAACGCAAGAAGCATACTTTGAGTTACTTGATTGATTGCTGTAGAGTTAGAGTCATCTAAGTATCGATTAAAGTAACCTGTGTTTAGCAACAAATAAATCCAAGGATTATAAGCACTTCGACAAACTGCCATAAATGCCCCAAACGCAGAAGGCTCAGATAGATTTTCAATTAACGCACATTTTCCTACCAATCTACGACTTCCATTTCGAGCACAAATCAGTAAGTCACCAACTGCAAGATATTGTTTGTCCAATATTTTTGCATTTACACGAACTAATTCAGTTTTGTCAATTCGTCTATTTTGGATGTTGTTAGAACGATATACAGGAACACCATCATCACAGATATCCGAAGGCTTATATGTCAGACCAATGTTGGATTCTGCAATATCTCCAACAGTCGTCCACACCCACGAACTCGGCACCTCAAACGGCACATTCTCATAATGCGGCTTATCAGAAGTAGATAAAAAGCCCTGATGTTTCATTCATCAAGGCTTCTACATTACTTTTTTTCAAGTTCTTTTTGTAGCTTGTCGCAATCTAAATTTGGCTCCAAATACTTCTGAACTTCACCATGCGTGTACACTCCAACCTCGTAGGCTCGGTTCCAGGCAAGTCGCAGACCAATAACTCCGGCAGCGACAAGCGAGAGCTTTACACCATCGCCCAGGCTCTACAGAAGCCGTACCACGACCTTCTCTTTGCCGTTCACCGACTGATCATCCGTTTTAACAAATGGACAGCGGTCAAGCCGGACTGCCCATTCATCCAGCTCACCACGCTCGATGAGAATAAGGACGCGAAGCAAGTTTCAATCAATAAATCCAAAGACAATGGTAATGCTGATAAATGATAATGAAACCCTAAGAAAGTATGTTCCCAACACGCTCAAAGCGGTAGCTGGTGAGCTATCTCTTTTCGACAAGGTACAATATCACCTCTTACAAGTGGAGCAATGGCTTACCGACACTTTCGTTTCGTCCGACACAATGAGTCGCATCCGCACATACTCTGACAGCACACCGCTCCTGCACTACTGCCGTATCATCACGGCTGCAGAGGCGATGCTGCACGCAGTGCCACAGCTCTACCTCATCCTTACGCCTAATGGCTTTGGCATCGTCAGCAATCAGAATGTGATAACGGCATCTAAGGAGCGCATCGAGAGGCTTCTTCTTTCTCTCGAAAAACAGCGCGACGATGCGCTTGCCGTTATCCTCACCATGCTTCCGGATGCTCACCATTGGACTGCTTCGGAGCAGTTCAATTACTTCGCTGTCACGATGTTCCCTACAGTCGACATCGTGCACCAGCTGGGCTTTGCTGACTATATCTGGCTGCGATATCAGGACACTCGTGCCAAATTTCTCACCATTGAGCACCGCCTCGAAACGGAGTTCTTCAGTCCGGAACTCATGGACATGCTTCGCACAGCCAACGCTCTCAACAAATGGGATATGACGCTCGACACCGCCCAATATAAGCGGATGTATCAGCGCATCTCTGCCATCGAGTTCTCCATCCTCCGCATCTGGGAATATCCGATACCAAGCATCATTGACATCGTGAACAGCATACGTTTAGCCAAGGGCAACGTATTCGCTGAATGGAAACAGTCAGACACCGCCAAACTCTTTGAAGACCATGAGTATAAAAATAAAAAGCAAGCAGGAGGATATTTCTTTTAATAAATTTTGTATTTTTGTGGCAATAAATCACATTGCCAATGATACCGACATATTTAAAAATACTACATGACACTACCCACAAAAATCCTATGTGGGCTTGTAAGATGCTTCCTGTTCTAATCTATTGGGCTGAAAGAAGTACTAAACCACATACGTATGGTGAATTATCAAAAGAAGTAGGACATCGAACAGACCAAATTGGTTCTGTTTTGGGGCTAATTGATGATATTTTCAAAGAACTTAGAAAACTAAAAAGATTCAAAGAGCTCCCAACTTTGAACTGCTTGGTAGTAAATAAAACCACGATGCTCCCAAGCAATGGCTTTAGTTACGTTTCACATAACTATGAGTCATTATCAGACGAAGAGAAAAGTCAGGAAATGGAATCTAAGAATAGAGATGCATATAACTATAAAAAATGGGACGAGGTTTTAAAAATACTCGAATTGAAACCGTATAAACCCAAAGACAATTCTTCTGACGAAAACACTATCAGAAAAGGAAAATACACTCACCATTCTTCTGAAGGAAAGAAACATAAGGCACTGAAAGAATATATTTATAACCATCCTGAAGTAATAGGATTAAAAAATGTATCCTCACGATCTATGGAATACACATTATTGTCGGGCGACCGACTTGATGTTTACTTTCAACTAAAAGATGGAACTCAGGTCGCAGTAGAAGTTAAATCCGAAATTTCTGACAATGCCGACATCTTGCGAGGAATATATCAATGTGTAAAATATGAAGCTGTATTAAAGGCTGAACGCAGTGTACATTGTACAAAAGGGAGCAATTATCCTGTAAAAGAGATTTTAGTATTAGAAGGACAAATGCCGATGGAAAAAGCTTCTGTTGCATCATTACTCAATGTTTCTTATAAAGACAATATAAAGCCACAAGAATGATTCTTGTCTTTTCCCCCATACAATTGCTTCCGTACTTTCGCAGTATGGAAGCATTTTTCAATTTATCCCTACCCACAGATTGGCAGTCGCTATCTGACAGCCAACTCTTGTATTTCTTCATGCAGCTCTCGCACGATCTGCCAATGGAAGAAATTCTCACTCTCTGTCTGTTCAAATGGGCTGACCTAAGGGGGTTGTGCAAGACACATGACGGCAGCTGTCTCGTGAAGCAGCGCCATACGCCCAAGCAGGAGGCTACACTCACCATCAGACAAGTGCAAGCAGCCACGGCATCATTGGACTTCTTACGGCAATTAATTTCAAAGAGCGCATTGTAAATGTTAAACTGAAGGACATCAGTACTTGGTCAACCGAGCACTTGTCCAAAAACTGGGTTACAGAACGAACCAAAACGCTTAGGAAAGTGAGCTAAAATTGGTACAACGAACTGGACACCCTACTTAATAACTCAAAACTTGAGCTTGCCAACATGCAACTGACGCTAAACAACTCCGACCTTGAGTTGCAGCGTACACGCTCGGTTGCCAAACTAATGAGTTACAAATACTCTAACAAGCAGCTCGAGGCTCAAAAGCTGCGCTCAAGTATTGAGGCACAGCATGCAAGACATCAAGCCAATGACATCATTCTTGTGATGATACTGACCATTTGCCTGATAATATTCATAGCGTTTACACTTTACAACAACTTCCACAAACGCATGATGAAGCGGCTGAACCTTGCCAATGCTGAACTTGAAGAAAATCATCAACTGCTTATGGAGGCTAAGGAGCGTGCTGAGGCTGATAACCGTGCCAAGACTGCGTTCATCAACAATATGGACGAGGATATACGCCAACCACTCAATGCGGTTGTGAGGAGTGCAATAGCTATTGCCAACTCACATCCTGCCACATCAATGGCGGAACGCGATGCCAACCTACGAAACCATCAAGAAGTGCAGCGCAACACTAATGAGTTGCTTGCTATATTGAGCGATGCTTTGAAAAAGGCGCAATTGTAATTATCGAAACTATGAATATTTTAGCTTAAAATAAAATATGAAGAAAATAGGTCTTGAGAAGCAAATACGTTTGCCGCTTGACGAGTTGAAGCTTGCTTTTGCAGCATCTTGTGTGGAAGGACTTGCCCGAAAGACAGGCAGGTCCTACATTGAGGTGTATGAGAGAATGAGTAAAACGGGAGCGATAGAGAATTACATACTACCATATTATGATACTTTGCATACTGAGAGTCGCGAGTATGTCTTAGAGGATGTTGAGGAGTATATAAAGAATAAGGAAAGGGAACATGAATGTTGACAGTTTATCATTATGGATCAGAAAGAATTTGAGAAACGAATAAAGTCGCCTGCTATACAGGAAATGATTCTCAGTAATCAAATAGGTGGCATAGCCTATGAACTTTCCAAGCGTTTGAATATTTCGCCAGTCCGTGCTCTTGACTTGTTCTATCGCAGTAAGACTTGTGCCGACCTTCACAACCGTGAGACCGACCTATATCTTTATGGTAATCTGTATATAGCTGATGAGTTTATGTTGGAAAGCCAAGGAAAACAGTAAGTAAAAAAATAATCCCTGCAACACAAGCCTCAGGGGCTTGCGATGCAGGGATTATTTATATAGTCAGTGGGCTTTTATGCCCTTACTTCCTTTTTATTAGAAGTCGTTGTTGTGGTCGAGTGAGTCGTTGAAGTCTTTCGGCTCGCGGTGCTCGCGATTCTCGCGGCGACCATCACGACGCTCACCTCTTTCACCACGTGGACGGCGCTCGCCTCTGTCACCTCTTTCGCCACGAGGACGACGCTCACGCTCTACGTAACCCTCTGGTTTCGGGAGCAAGATGCGGTGAGAGAGCTTGTACTTGCCAGTCTTCGGGTCAATCTCCATGAGCTTAACCTTAATCTTGTCGCCCTCCTTGATACCAGCTTCCTCGACTGTCTCCAGACGCTTCCAGTCAATCTCTGAGATGTGGAGCAGTCCGTCCTTGCCAGGCATAATCTCAACGAAGCAGCCATAAGGCATGATAGAGCGAACTGTACCCTCGTAAACCTCGCCTACCTCAGGGATAGCAACGATAGACTTGATCTTGCTAAGGGCTGCATCGATAGCGTCCTTGTTAGGAGCAGAAATCTGTACCTTGCCTACACCGTCAACCTCGTCGATGGTGATAGTTGCGCCAGTATCCTCCTGCATCTGCTGGATGATCTTGCCGCCAGGGCCAATAACAGCACCGATGAACTCCTTAGGAATCTCGATCTGGATGATGCGTGGAACCTGTGGCTTCATCTCGGCACGTGGCTCAGAGATAGTCTCCATCATGCATTTGAGGATGTGCTCACGGCCAGCCTTAGCCTGCATAAGAGCCTTCTCAAGAATCTCGAAGCTCAAACCGTCGCACTTGATATCCATCTGTGTTGCGGTCAAGCCCTTGGGTGTACCGGTGGTCTTGAAGTCCATGTCGCCAAGGTGGTCCTCGTCGCCAAGGATATCGCTAAGCACTGCGTACTTCTCCTCGCCCGGGTTCTTGATAAGACCCATAGCGATGCCCGATACAGGAGCCTTCATAGGAACACCAGCGTCCATGAGGGCAAGAGTGCCGGCACATACAGTAGCCATAGATGAAGAACCGTTTGACTCAAGAATCTGGCTTACCAAACGCACTGTGTAAGGGAAGTCCTCAGGAATCTGACCCTTAAGTCCGCGCCATGCCAAGTGGCCGTGACCAATCTCGCGACGGCCTACACCACGCTGAGCCTTAGCCTCGCCAGTACAGAACGGCGGGAAGTTATAGTGAAGGAGGAAGCGCTGGTAGCCCTTCTCCAATACATCGTCGATAAGCTTCTCGTCCATCTTTGTACCGAGAGTACAGGTAGTGAGGCTCTGTGTCTCGCCACGTGTGAAGATAGAGCTTCCGTGAGGCATAGGCAGCGGAGAAACCTCGCACCAGATAGGACGGATATCAGTAGTCTTACGACCGTCGAGACGCTTGCCCTCGTCGAGGATGCAACGGCGCATAGAGTCGCGCATAACGTCGGCATAGTAGCGCACCATCTCTGCATGCTTCTCGTCAAGCTCCTCAGGAGTAAGCTCTGTGTGAGCTGCATCGTAAGCCTCCTGGAAGTCGGCAAGAATCTTGTCGAAGGCTTCCTCACGCGACTTCTTGTCGTGGTCGCCAGCCTCAGCGATAGCATAGCACTTGTCGTAAGTCTCCTTGCGGATCTGCTCGCGCAACTCCTCGTCGTTCACCTCATGGCAGTACTCGCGCTTTACGTCAGTACCAAGCTCCTTAGAAAGCTCAGTCTGGAGCTCGCACATAGGCTTGATAGCAGCCATGGCAGCCTTGAGGGCACCAATCATATCCTGCTCCGAAACTTCCTTCATCTCGCCCTCAACCATCATGATGTTCTCGGCAGAGGCACCTACCATGATATCCATGTCGGCTTCCTTCATCTGCTCGAATGTCGGGTTGATGACATACTCACCGTTGATGCGTGCTACGCGCACCTCAGAGATAGGGCATTCGAAAGGTATATCTGAACAAGCCATTGCGGCTGAAGCTGCGAATCCTGCGAGAGCATCAGGCTGGTCAACGCCATCGGCGCTGAGAAGCATAATCTGCACATACACCTCTGCGTGGTAGTTGGAAGGGAAGAGCGGACGGAGCACACGGTCAACAAGACGCGATGTGAGGATTTCGTTGTCGCCAGATTTGCCCTCACGCTTTGTGAAGCCACCTGGGAAACGGCCTGCTGCTGCATACTGCTCTTTGTAGTCTACCTGCAAAGGCATGAAATCTGTTCCGGGAACTGCATCTTTTGCGGCACAAACAGTGGCGAGAAGTACGGTGTTGCCCATACGCAGTACAACACTTCCGTCGGTCTGCTTTGCCACTTTCCCGGTCTCAATGCTGATGGTTCTGCCATCAGGCAATGATACTGTCTTTGTAATTACGTTCATCTAAATCGTTATAATAACATCAAAAAATTAAATATGGTAGCAAAGTTAGTTATTTTCAATGGGATTAACGAACAATGCCATAATATTTTTATTTTTTTGTATAAAATTCTTCTTAACTTTGCAACCTTAAAACATAAAATACATATTCTACAGATGTTACGCTCACTTATTCTTGTGGCTCTTGGCGGTGGCATGGGGTCCGCCTTGCGCTTTCTGGCTTCAAAAATTGTTCAGGACAACATGTCGGGATTCTTTCCTTACCCCACTATGGTGGTCAATATCCTTGGATGCCTGCTCATAGGCTTGTTTTATGGTCTTTCCTCGCGCGGCAATCTTGGCGGCGACTCAGCACGTCTTCTTCTCACTACGGGTCTATGCGGTGGCTTCACCACCTTCTCCACATTCTGCAATGAGAACCTTTCGCTCATGCGTGACGGTCATGCTTTTGCCACATTGCTCTATGCCGGAGGCAGCGTGATGCTCGGGTTCATAGCCGTGGCTGTGGGCTATTGGATAGCGGAACGAGTGTGAAAATCTCCGTATTCAGCTTTGTATTTCTTCGATAGCTTCTCGATCGGTTCTCGATCGGTTCTCGATCGTTCTCCGTTCATCCTTCGTTCATCCTCCGTTCATCCTCCGTTAAACTAACGGAGAACGATCGAAGAATGAACGGAGAACGATCGAAGAATGAACGGAGAACGATCGAAGAACAATAGAAGGCATAACGAAGGATGAACGAAGAACGAACGGAGGCATAGCGAAGGATGAACGAAGGATTATCGAGAAACTTTCACTTAGAAGCTGAAGTTAAAGCCGAGACCTAATGTTTTTCTGTTTGTCATATTGTCGTTGAGGATGTTTATGTTGGCATATACTGCGGAGTTCTTGCCTTTGGTGAGGTTGAATTGCATGAGTGGAGTGGAGGTGTTGGCCGAAAGAGCCATTTTCTTTTGACGATGGGCTGCTACAAGGAATGATGTGGTCCATGCCACACTCGCTCCGAATGATGCCGCTGCTCCTATGGCAAATAAATTAACTCCTGTGCCATTACCATTATTATAATATGCAACGAATGCCATTCCATATAAGCAATAAGCACTGGCTAAAAACAAGACGCTGCCTATCCAAGCCGTCCACTTCATTATTTTTGCCTTCCTTAACCTTTTAGCCGAAGAGCCTTTGTCAATACTTTTCAGCAACTCAGCATCCGACATCAGGCTGTCGTTATGTTGCTGCAAAGTGAAACTCTCGCACATAGTTTCAGAGCCAAAGTTTTCCAATACTGTTGAAGTAGCGGTTGTGTTGTCGTCATTGGCGATAGCGTCTTGAGCGTTGACGGCAAGTGAGCACATCATGACTGCCATCAGCATAAATAATCGTAGAGTCTTCATTTTATTTTTCTGTTGTTATGCCAGCATAGTATCTGGCATGGAGTTATACAGAAGCAAATTTAGAGGATTTTCTTTAATTGGCAAACAATAATAAGAAATAATTGCCAATGAAATATAGCATTTGTTTCAGATACTCAACAGATTCTATGAAAATATCGAATCTGTTGAGTATCATGAAATAATCATATCATGCCTTGATATGACTGTATTGTGTCTTGAAATGATCGTATCATGCTTTAATACGAAGCTTTTTATCAATATTCTTTTTTCAGTTTTTCACCGTCCCAACCCCACGACTCATAGTCGTTGCCATTCCAGCGTTTAAGATAGTTGTCGGCAATAATATCGGGCATTCCGTTATGAATCTTTTCAAGGATTTTGAGAGTTGCACCACTTACAACATTATTGTCTTCACTTCCTATTTCACGACCATCCTGCCAACGTATTATCTGTATGCTCATATAGCTGCCATAGTCTCCGGCATGTGACTCATCTCGGTGTATAACCACACTCTCTTCCTCACCATCTCCATCAATGTCTATTGATATGGTTTGGTTGCCTGTGCCATCATTGGCAAAATAGTCGTTCATGCGCAGAGTAGTACGCACACGTCCTACGTCCTTTGTGCGGTCCTCAATGCGCTTGAGGTTTCCTTCACGGAATGAGTATATTATCCAGCGTATGCCTTCACGCTGCAACAGCTGCATATTCCCGTCGGTTGTAGTTTGTGTTGTAGGCATACTGTTAAACTCCAAATTCTCAGTTTTCTTGAATGCAGACACCTCCTTGTCGTAGTATACAATAAATGGACGGTATAACTCACGTTCGTCTGACTCATAGACAATGGCTTCCATGTCGCCATTATTGTCGAGGTCGTGTTTCTTGTCAATCATAATTTCATTGTATTCTGATGTGATGTCTGTGGCAATCCATTCTTCGCCCATCTTGGCATACAAAACATTGTCTTCCACCTTATAATCGCTGACACTTCCTTGGTCATTGGATGCTGTAGTCTCATTGTTGTCCGTCGAGTCTGACCCATCGGGATATATTGTAAACTGTATTATATCCTTGTCGTTCACCGTAGGGAAATAATAATAGGCATTCACTCCATCTTTTTTGCCTGGCTTGAATGTTGTGACAAGAGTCTCTATATCTACGTCAGATAGTTTTGATGGATCCAACAGCACACCATCAGAAACCTCATCCTTGTGTAGCTTGTCAGTTATGGCAAGTTGGTATATTGCAAAATCCTCGTTCGGAGCATCGCTTGTGTCAACCCATCTTAAGGATTCTTCCAGTTCATAATATATGTTGACGTCGGTAGCAGCCGTTGACGACAACAACACCCCATTGTCGAGCACACCCATCTGCATGTCATTGCCAGCGAACATCTCGTAAGTGCGGAAGAACATATCCTTGTATTTGCCTTCCTCTATAAATCTATAGTTTTCCCATCCGTATGACATCTTCTTGATAGTCGCCGTAGTTATCGGCTCAGGCTTCACCTCTGTGCATGCTGATTTCTTAACCCAAGCCTCGCGCACATTGTACTGACTGATATGTACTTTATACCAGTCGGGAGTCTCCTCAATAACAGGATACACGAGACCATCCGAAACCACATTGTTCTGTATGTGATAACCTTCTTGCAGGTCGGCTTCAGTCCACACATATATCGGGTCGCAGTCACCATCGCATCTACTATCCTTCAGTTCATCACTATTAGTGTCGGGCTGTCTATACAGATATGCGTCATTACCATTAACAACGACAAACTTTTTCCATGTGGGTTTCTGCAAGCCAAGAATGTTGTCGCTTTGCTGATATTTACCGCAGTGTTTGTTATCAATGCTTATAATACGGGCAGGATAGGCAACAAGGACGAAAAGGTTGCAAACGATTTTGTCGAGGATATTCAGGGCGTTTGGAAGAACACCTCGACGGGTACAATCGCATCAAAAGTCAATTCCGTTCGCTTCGGCGAGGACGGAAGGCTGACGGTCGTTGTTCTCGGTCAAACGGCAAGCGGAACATATATAGATGAATACGACCTTGATTCAAAGAAGCATACCCTGACCGTAAAGGGCAATATCTACGGCGGATTTTCCGTTGAACGCTCATTTGAAGCGTCGCTGAACGAGGATAAGGATACACTTACACTCAAGGACACAAAGGGCTCGTTCGATTTTCCACTTGTAAAAACCGATGAAACCGAATTGACAACGGAAAAAACGACGCAGAAGCAAGAAACGACTGTCCGGAAAACGGATAAACCGACCGCACCGACGGGCGATACGGCGAAATATGCCGAAGCTCTGCTCGGCAAATGGGTATCAAGGCTCAACACGGCATCGGGATACGAATTTGTTGACTATTCGACGGTCAGGATTTCGCTTGCAGGTATCTCAACCGACGGAACGTACACGCTTTCTCTCAACGAAAACGGTCGGTGCGAGGTAAAAATAAATTATGTGAGCCTGGCAGGAATGACCGTATCCAACACATACATTGCCGAAATCGGAGAAACGGAGCTTACTCTTATTCAAAAGAATGCCGAATCCGTGTCGGTTACCTATGTTAAAGCACAGTAAACC
>OQVL01001130.1_pt1 | contig 15576 bp, 12 predicted proteins | sample 1691501 | NCBI WGS metagenome assembly OQVL01 (sample SAMN03418253, study PRJEB22391) | human gut metagenome | biome: human-gut; feature: organic feature; material: feces | host: Homo sapiens | place: Tanzania | collected 2013-01
GGCGGCTCAGCGTATGCCGCTCCCGGAACGGACTCCGGATGATCAGCAGCGGGAACTTGCCGCCATCCGGCATGATGCGGCGGAGTCCGCCGTTCCCCGCAATATTTATCAGACTGCTGCCGCAGGAAAACGCGACCGCATCATTCCATTTGCGGCACAGCGGAATTTCTGGCAGTCCGAACCGGAAACAGCGTTTCGGGAACTTGATCTGCCGCATTATCCTTTCGACGGAATAACAGCCTGGGAGGAGGTGTTCCGTCTTGGAAATCCCGGATAAACAATTGGTGCGGACCCGTTTCGAGCGCGGGCTGAAATCCTATTCGGAATCCGCGGCGGTTCAGCGGCAGATGGCGGAAAAACTGATGTCTCTGCTGTCGAACCGGAATCCTTCTCCGTTTTATTCCCGCATTCTGGAAATCGGCGCGGGTACGGGGCTGCTGACAGAGATTGCCGACCGGCGGCTGGACTGGAAGGAACGGGTTGTACTGGATCTGGTTTCCGGCTGTGCCGAGTATCATGCCGGGCGCCGCAACACGGTTTTTCTTGCCGGCGATGCCGAACAGGTCAACTGGGGCGCGCAGCCGTTTGATCTGATTCTTTCCAATGCGGCATTTCAGTGGTTTGCCGATCTGGACGCCTTTGCCGGAAAACTGCGCCGTTCGCTTTCGACCGGCGGCTGGCTGGCGTTTACCTCATTCGGTCCGGACAATCTGCATGAACTGACTTGTCTGACGGGACGTTCGCTGAAATACTTTCCGGCACGGCAATTGCAGGACCTGCTGGAAAAACAGGGGTTCGCCGTGAGGGAATGCATTGAAGAAATACAGACGCAGACTTTTGACGAGCCGCTGGACATACTGCGTCATTTCCGCCGGACGGGAGTTTCCGCGTCTGCGGGAACGGCGCAGCGCTGGACCCGGCGGCATCTGGCGGAGTTCTGCGCAGAATACCGGCGAACAGTCCCGTTTCCATGATTTCGCGATGTCGCCGGAGTGGTTTACAATGAATCGCCCGCCGCCAATAAAATCATCGAGGCCGATTCCGACCGGATGATTCGCAAATATCTGCTGAAATATGGACAGCCGGCGGTGCTGGTGCGTCTTCCTGCGGTTGCCGCCCCGTGGCCCGATGTGGATTTTTCCGCTTTGTTCAACGCTTGAAGAAAGGAGTCTGCCGTGGAACTGAATGATGAATTTGCCGGAATGCTGGATTTCGACCGCAAACATTTATGGCATCCGTATGCTTCGATGACCGAACCGCCGCCGGTGAATTTTGCGGTTTCCGGTTCGGGAACGTCCATCCGTCTGGCGTCCGGACAGGAACTGCTGGATGGCATTTCCAGCTGGTGGTGCGTCTGTCATGGACATGGACAGCCGAAAATCATGGACGCCATCCGGGAGCAGACTGCGAAAATAGCGGAAGTGATGTTTGCCGGATTCACTCACGAACCGGCCATCCGTCTGGCGCAGCTTTTGATCCGGCATACTCCGGCGGGGCTGAACCGGGTGTTTTACGCGGATTCGGGGTCGGTGAGCGTGGAGTGCGCCGCGAAAATGGCGATCCAGTATCAGCTGGCGTGCGGACGTTCTTCCCGGAACCGTCTGGCAACCGTCAAAGGCGGGTATCATGGCGATACTGCCGGCGCAATGTCTTTGAGCGATCCGGATGGAATGCATCAGATGTTTTCGGGTATTCTGTCGAAACATTTTTTTGCGCCGCGTCCGGAAATTCCGTTCGGGGGCGAATGGGATGACGCTGATTTCGCTCCGATGAAAAAGATGCTGGAAGAACACCGGCACGAAATCGCCGGAGTGATCCTGGAACCGGTGTTTCAGGGCGCAAACGGAATGCGGTTCTATCATCCGGAATATTTGAAAAAACTGCGCATGATCTGCGATGAGCTGGATCTGGTGCTGATTTTTGATGAAGTCGCAACCGGGTTCGGACGTCTCGGAAAGTTTTTTGCTCTGGAATACGCGGAGACTGCGCCGGACGTGATGTGCGTGGGCAAAGGTCTGACCGGCGGAGCCATCACGCTGGCGGCTGTGGTTGCCTCGGAAAAAGTGGCGGATACCATTTCATCGACCGCGCCCGGCAAGTTTATGCATGGTCCCACCTTCATGGCGAATCCCGTTGCCTGTGCCGCGGGATGTGCTTCGCTGGAACTGTTCGAAGAATATGACTGGGCGGGAAAAGTCGCCGCCATTCAGGAACAGATGCGCGCCGAGCTTGCCGGATTGAAAGGACATCCCAATGTGCTGGATGTCCGGGTACTGGGGGCTGTCGGCGTGGTGGAACTGAAACGGCTTCCCGCAGCGGAAGCGGTGCAGAAAACTGTGCTGGAAACGGGAGTATGGCTGCGTCCGTTCGGTTCCTGGCTGTATGCCATGCCGCCGTTTGTAACCACATCCGGCGAACTGACCCGGATTACGGACGCCATGAAGCAGATTGCTTCGCTCTGAAGAGAGTACAAAGAGATAATGCCAGCCGCATATCGGAATTTCCGGTATGCGGTTTTTCTCTGCTGCGGTCAGTCAAAACTGGATTCCGAAGCATAATTGCGGCGGTATTGCGCCGGCGGAACTCCGTAGATTTTCTTGAAGGTACGGGAAAAATGGAAGCGGTCTTTCACCCCGACAATCTCGCAGATTTCGTCAATGGAATGCTGATCGGAATGCAGCAGTTTCGACGCCAGATTATAGCGCAGCTGCAGCAGGTACTGATAAGGGGTTACACCGGTATTTTCCCGGAACAGCCGGGAGAATGCGTTCGGGGTCATTTTGACCCGTGCCGCAAGGGTGTCCAGATTGACTTCATTTGCCAGATGTTCCCGGAGATAGTTGCAGGTCAGTTCCATACGTCGGTCGGTTTCCGATTCCAGCAGTGCTTCGGAAGGCAGCAGGGTCAGCGCTCTGGAGCACAGGGAAATGGAAAGCAGAGAATTGCGGAGACAGTCCGGTTTGTCCCGGATCAGGGAATGTTTGAGTTCTTCCAGCACCGGCCGCATTTCCACGGTGAGCGGGATTTCATGAAACGGGAAACGCGGGTTTCCCGTACTCATGGACAATTCGAAATGAATATACAGCTGGTACGGCATCCCGGTACACCAGGTCAGCCTGTTGCAATGCGGCGGCAGAATGTAGCAGCGGTCCGGGCGGATTTCCACTTTTTCCCCGTCGGCGGTATACAACCCTGCGCCGCAGCTGTCGTGATGATAAAACCGCCAGAAAGGTCCGGACAGATGCCGCTTATGCCAGAACGATCCCAGCCGGACATATCCCGCGTAATCCATTGAAATTTGCGGGGGTTCCGGTATGGATTGTAGATTTTTATTCATATTTTTGCAGGTTTTCTTCATATAGTTTCTGTTTACAACCAAATTAAAATAGCTTGTAAATTTCATATTTCAAATGCGGAAGAAAAATTATCAGTAAAAAAACAGAATGGGCTGGCTGGAATCCGGAACATTTTCGGAGAAATGCGGGGCTGACGGACATTCCGGGTCTGAAGAATCCGGATAGGAAGCCGGTTTTTTTATTTTTTTTGCAAAAAAAAGCTATTTTCTTTAAAAAAGGACTTTTATTTTTTCCCGAATGCGGTATTGTTCTATACTAATGGCCCGAAATTCGTTTGCGGATGAACTGAGGGATTCACATATAAATGTCAAAATCAAATTTGGCGAACAGGTGTTATGCACCGGACCGGAAAGTTTCATGGTTTATGAAAATATTTATAAATGAAACGGGAACAGAAACTTGGAGAAGCAGAAAATGTCTCCGGGGTTCTCCGTCATTGCACGGCAGACGTTTTTGCTTTATGAAGATTGGAGATAATTTCATGAAGGCTTCGTGTCCGGCGTTGTGATTCCGTTCGCATTTCGGCGGAGGAATGGCGCGATGAAGTATCACCGTGATGAAAACGGTATGCTGAACATGACCGGCAACTGCTTCCGGCAGGATTCCGACAATCATGTCCGGCGGGTATTTCGTATCTGCGCGGAAATTCCGTCCGCTGTTCAATCAGGGAACAGGATGCGGCAATGACAAGTCTGACTCAAACTGAAAAGCAGCTTCTGCGCCGGGAGAAACTTCAAGCCAGAAGGGATCTCGCTGCGGAATACCGGAAGTGTGCCGACGAGTTGATCCGCACCCATCTGGAAGCGTTGCCGGAATACGGGAATGCTTCCGTCATCGCGGCGTATGCCAGCGATGGAACGGAGCCGGACCTGATCCCGCTGCTCCGTAAGGCACGTATGGAAGGCAAAACTGTTTGTCTGCCCCGCTGGTGCAATGATTCCACGTATGAAATGGCTGAGCCGGATGCGGATTTCACGCTGGTGGAAGGCAAATGGAAAATGCCTGAGCCGCCGGAAAATGCGCCCGCTGTGCCGGATTTCATGCTGAAGAAGGCCTTGTGGCTGATCCCCGGAGTGGCGTTCGATGAACAATGCGGACGCCTGGGACGCGGGAAAGGGATTTATGACCGTTTCCTCGCCCGTGCCGGCGGTGTGCCGCTGGGAATTTTTTATGAATGTCAGAAGACGGCGGTCCTGCCCATGGAATCCCATGATCAGCCTTTGTATCTGGTCGTGACTGAAAAGCAGGTTTACCGCCGCCCCCAACCCGTTGAATGCAAATGAAAAGGAGAAAATTATCATGTCTACTGTTGTTTTTATCGTCGCCGCCCTGCTGGTCGGTTTGATCCTGGGCAATCTTGTCCATTTCCTGGCGGTGCGCGCCATCGGCTCCAAAACCATGTCCGCCGCCAGCAAATTTAAAATCGACGCGGAACGCGAAGCGGAACGTCTGCTCCGTGAAGCGCGGGTTACCGCCAAGAGCGACGTCCTCAAAATCAAGGAGGACTTTGAAAATGAAATGAAGGAACGCCGCCGCGAACTTCAGGTTTCCGAACGCCGTCTGGCGCAGAAAGAGGAGAATCTGGACCGCAAAGCTGATTCTTTCGAAGCCAAAGTCCGCAACGTCGAAAAGAAAGAGCATGACATTGAGCAGATCAAGGAACGTCTGCTTTCCAGAGAAGAGGATCTCAAAAAAGGAATTGCCCGTCAGATTGACGAACTTCAGCGCATTTCCGAACTGGACCGCGAAACTGCCACGAACATGCTGCTGGAAAAACTCAAAGGCGAAGTCGAAAATGAATGCGGTCTCATGATCCGCAATCAGGTCGAGGAAGCCAAGCAGAAAGTCGAACGCGAGTCCCAGCGTCTGCTCATGCTGGCGATTCAGCGTTATGCCGGCGACTGCACCTACGAACGCACCACTGCCACCATTCCGCTCCCCAGCGATGAAATGAAAGGCCGCATCATCGGACGGGAAGGACGCAACATCCGCGCTCTGGAAGCCGCCACCGGTGTCAACATCCTGATAGACGATACCCCGGAAGCCGTGGTAATTTCCTGCTTCGACCCGATCCGCAAGGAAGTCGCCCGCCGTCTGCTGGAAAAACTGATTGCCGACGGCCGCATTCATCCGACCCGTATTGAAGACCTCATCAAGAAAATCCGCAAGGAAATCGACGAGGAAGTCTTCGATGCCGGCGAAAAGGCTGTGCTGGACTGCGGTCTGCAAGGCGTTCCCAAGCCTCTGATTACCCTGCTGGGGCGTTTGCAGTTCCGTTTCAGTTTCTCCCAGAACGTGCTGAAACATTCCATTGAGACAGCCGCGTTCATGGGAACGATTGCCGCGGAAATGGGGCTGGACGCCCAGAAGGCGCGCCGGATCGGTCTGTTCCATGACATCGGCAAAGCGGTTGACCATGAAGTTGAAGGCACGCACGCCGCCATCGGTGCGGACATTCTCCGCAAATACAACGAAGCCAAGGATGTGGTCAATGCGGTTGCCGCGCACCATGAGGAAGTGGAAGGCACTTCACTTTATGCGTTCCTCGCCAATGCCTGTGACGCTTTGAGCGCATCGCGTCCCGGCGCACGCAGCGAGACTACGGAACTTTATCTCAAACGTCTGGAACAGCTGGAAAGCATTGCCGGCGAATTCCCCGGTGTGGAATCCTGTTTCGCTTTGCAGGCAGGTCGCGAAATCCGGGTCGTTGTGCAGCCTGAAAAAATTTCCGAAGCCCAGGCGCAGGTCCTGAGCCGGGACATCTGCTGCCGGATCGAAAAGGAAATGAACTATCCCGGTCAGATCAAAGTTTCGGTCATCCGCGAAACCCGTGCCGTGGAATACGCCAAGTAAGGACGCGGTTTCAGATGGATGCTCTTCTGAAACAGACGCTGTCGGAACGTTTCCGGGAATATGTGCAGACTTTTGCCGTTCCCGGAAAGGAAACGCCGGGTCCCATTGTGCTGAAACAGGAGCATACTTTTGACGTATGTTCCATCATGGAGCGGATTGCGGAAAAGGAGGAACCTGATCCGCAGCGCCGGATGCTTTACTGGCTGTGCGCTCTGTTCCATGACGTTTCACGTTTTGAGCAGTACCGCGATTTCCATACGTTCAGCGATGACCGGTCCTTCGATCACGGGCAGCGGAGCGCGGAAATTTTCCTGCGTGATTTCGAGGTTCCCGGCTTGTCGGAAGCAGATCGCCGCATTGTTCATGATGCGGTTGCGTTTCACAATAAACTGCAGCTGCCGCCGGACATGGATGCGCAGACCCTGGGACCCGCCAGAGCCATTCGCGACGCCGATAAGATTTCCATTCTGAAACTGCTGAACCGGCATTTCGCGCATTCGCTGATTTCCGAAGAGGAGACGGTGAATCTGAGCTTGCCCGATTCGCCCGGTTTCACGGAAGAACTGCGCCGGAAAGTTCTCCACGGTGAACCTGTGCTGTACCGGCTGATGCGGAATGTCAATGATTTCAAGCTCAACATTTTCGGCTGGACTGCGGATTTCAATTACCCCGAATCCGCGCGGATTCTGCTGAACGAAAAAATTTATGACAAAACCCGGACTTTCCTTCCGGCGTCTCCGGAACTGGACGAAATGTGCGAAGTCTGCATGGCGCGTCTGAAAAGACTTGCCGAAGGAAAACGAGGCTGATCATGCCGCTGCTCCGGGTGGAACATCTGAAAAAATATTATCCGGCGCCGTCGCCTCTGTTCGGACCGAAACGTTTCGTCCGCGCTCTGGTAAAAGCGCTGGATGATGTCTCTTTTGAATTGAACGAAGGGGAAACGCTGGGGCTGGTCGGGGAGAGCGGCTGCGGGAAAAGCACGCTGGCGCGTCAGCTGATCCGTCTGGAAAATCCGACAGACGGTCATATTTATCTGGATGATATTGATCTGGGTTCACTGCACGGCGGGAAACTGCGGAAAATGCGCGGCAGTTTCCAGATGATTTTTCAGGACCCCTATGCTTCGCTGAATCCGCGGATGAGCGTATACAGCGCGTTGGAGGAGGCGTTGAAGCTGCATTCGGAGCTGGATGAGCCCGGCAGGGCGGAACGGATTGCCGAACTGCTGCGTCAAGTCGGTCTGAAACCGGAACATGCCCGGCGGTATCCGCACCAGTTCAGCGGCGGACAGCGGCAGCGGATCGGTATCGCGCGCGCGCTGGCGGCACATCACCGGTCAGCACAATCCGTTCCGGGCGTTTTTCCGGGCGCGTCGTCGGGACGGAAGAGAGCAAGGCGCGGGTATAGGGATGCGCAGGATGCGCGCACAATTCACGGGCAGGCCCCGTTTCCGCGATCCGTCCCAGATACATCACCATGATCCGGTGGCTGATATGTTCCACCACCGCCAGATCATGCGCAATAAACAGAAAAGCTACTTTCGTTTCCTTCTGAATATCCTGAAGCAGATTCACAATCTGCGACTGTACACTGACATCCCGGCTGCCGTTTCCATCCGCGCTGTCCGCGCTGTCAGCCTGTATGCAGTCGGGAAGAGCCGCGGCTTCGTCCCGTGGACGGCTGCGCCGGACATTGCTGTGCCTGTCATTTTCCGTTTATTTGAATTCCTGTTCATAAAAAACGGACAACGGGAAATATTTCCGCATTGTCCGAGGTGGGAAAAAGGCAGATTCAAAGATTATTTCCAGCCGCCGGGATATTGATCGAGCAGATTACCGATTTTTTCCCGGACGGATTCCAGCTGTTCCCCATTGTATTCACGGGAGACCATTTTGCCGTCGTTGCGGGTTTCCCCGGCGATGACCTGCGGGATTTCCGCTTCCGCTTTTGCCGCTTTATTCAGCCAGTTGCGGTAGGCTTTTTCCGTGTGCTGTGCCGCTTCCGCTTTTTTGGCATCCAGCAGCAGGAAATATTCCATGTCTTCCAGACCGTCGCGCAGAACCGCCAGGCGCAGGGAACTGTAAATTCTGCCGTTCCGGGCATCGGGATAGACCAGATATCCGTCGCCGTTGCCGTCCTGATACTGGTTGGCGTGCCATTGAACTTCCGGCCAGACTTTGCCTGTCTGCTTGCGGGTTCTCACTGCCTGATCCCAGAAACAGACGCCCCAATAGAGAAGCCCGGTGATTTTACGGGTGCGGCACCACCAGAGCAGGGCGCGGTGCGTGAAGGCTTCATGGTCGATGAACAGGTTGTAACGGTTTTTGGGAATCACGCAGACATAACACCAGGCTTCATCGCCTTTTTTCACTCGTTCGGCAGCAAAGTCCGGATTGAAGTTGGCGGTGAGCGGACACCAGATATTGACCGCCTCCACGGTTTCCGGAGTCATGCGCTGAAGTTTGTAGCCGACGGCAAGGGTTTTCAGTTCCGGAGCGAATTTCCGGCTGTCCATGTACAGACGGTTCCATTCCGGTCCGTTGGATTCATCCCAGATATAGTGGTAGGCATATTTTTCCCAGCCGTTCTTTTTGGCATTTTCCCAGGCAGCCTGCAGAAAGTCGCGGTAGATGTTCTGGAATTCCGGATGCTTCATGCTGTACGGCAGCCGTTTCGCCTTGCCGGTCTTGGGATCGGTCAGCCACATGTACCCGAAATAGCGGTCCCAGGTCGGGCTGGGGGCAACATTGTAGCCGGTTCCGTGGAATTCATCCAGAATCATCCGGGTGATTTCGTTTTCTTTGGTGAAATCAAAATGATATTTTCCCTGCGCATCTTTCGTGGCGGTCCAGTTCGGCTGAAGCCAGGTCGGACGGTGTTCCAGCATGGGCATCAGAGTCAGACGGTTTTTCGCAGAGATTTCGATGATTTTGCGGGACATGGCTTTTTCGCCCTGCCAATCCTTGATGCCGAAATATTCCAGCATGAAAACGCGGTTCAGGAAGAAGCAGGTGCGGAACTGTGAACGTTCCGGCAGAGAAAAATTCCGGACGGTGATGTTCAGCATCATGACGGCTTCGGTGCCGGATTCTCCGGTGATGACCAGCTTCCCGCTGTAGGTCCCGGGGTTCGTATTGCTGTCTGCTTCGACAGTGATCCAGAGCGGCTGATTTTTTCCGTTCAGACGGATTTCGGATTTTTCCAGCGGGAGCAGGGGGTCGGGATAAGAGGCTGTGCGTTCGTTGACCTGCGGATAGGCTCTGCGGTCGGACCGGATGTAGTCGACTTTTTCGAACTTCACTTCCGGAGCCTTGCTGTCCTGCGGAATCCAGCGGATTTTCAGGGTTTCCGGTTTGTCGGTCTGCGGCAGAAGCACCAGCTGAAGGTGTTCGGCTTCGCGGCGAGCCAGCGAAAGATTCAGCTCCAGCACATCCGCGTTGTCTTTCCATTCCGGCCGGATGTCATACTCGAAAACTTTCCGCATGGTGGATTCCGGAATGACCGCGAAACTTCCGGTGCGTCCGGCGAACAGTTTTTCCCGTGCGGCATTGAAGTTGCTCCGGTTGCAGAACAGACGCAGCTGTTCATTGGTGCGGATGACGTCATAGCAGTTGACTTCGCCGAGGCTGGCGGAATGGGAGAAAATACGGAATCCCGGATTTTCCGGAGTGCGGAAAGCAATATCCGCGATGGTGCGTCCCGTTTTCCCGGTCGTGCGGAAAAACAGCTGTACCACCGGATCATCCGGAGTGCCGGGCTGAACGATCAGCTTGCCGACGCCCGGTGTGACTTTGCTGGAACGGATTTTTCCGGATTTGGAGACGGTCTCAACAATGACTTCGGGCGCGGGGCAGAATTTGTCCTTGCCCATACCGGTCAGCAGTTCGACCGGCTGGTTGAAAACGCCTTGGAAAGAGATCTGCGCCGCCTGTTCAGCGTCCAGATGGACACCGGGGAGGTTTTCCTTCTGAACGGCAATTTCCTCCGGACTCAGCGGGTGTTCGACAAAAGTAACCGCGGCAATGCTGCCGGGTTTGCCCATGCCGTCGGTGGTCAGGTAGTCGCGGGGATGAAGCCGGTCGCGGACCAGACGAATCTGTTTCCATTCCGGAGTGGAGATCCGGCGGTACGGTGTAACATAACCGGACCGCTGAACGCCATAGATGCCCATGGTGAAGTCTCCTTTGCAGAGAGCCAGCACATCATAGGTTTTTGTGTAGTCCATCATAACGGGCTTCCGGGGTTCCAGGAACCATTGAACACTCCAGTCCCGTCCGACTTTGGCAACTTTGCCGGATGGCGCAGTGGGGTCGTCCGCCACGGATGCGCCGCGCATGTATCGGACATTCATCTTATCCTGAGTGAAGGTCTGGTCTCCCAGAACGGTCAGTCCGCAGAACAGTGCCGCGGCAGCTAACAGCAAATATTTCATGACTTTTGCTTCTCCTGTTGTTTATGACAGATGTTTTCGGTTCAATACCAGAGATATGCACCGTTTCCTTTTACCATTGTGGGGATGAACTGCTGCGGTTTCATCAGCGATACACTTCCATCCGCCATGGCGGTGCTTCCCGCAAAGGAATGCCGGCGGGCGGCAGTGGAGAACAGCAGCCATCTTTCATCTCCGCCTTTGACGTAGCAGAGATACCAGATGTTTTCCACACTGTCCAGTTTGTGGATCAGCTTGTTGCTGTCCCAGTAGGATTCACGGAATTCGATGGTGCGGGAGGGTTCCTTGATGCTGGCGCGTTTTTTGTTGGATTTTGTTCCGACAGCCCATTTGGGCGTGATACCGCCGGCGAGCAGAGCATTGACCTGATAGCTCAGCAGGGTTCCGACCGGCGGACGTTTGGCGTTGGTGTCATGGAATATGTTGTTCAGGGAGGTGTTGCACGCCATGACTTTGCCGGTTACGTATTTGTTGTCGCGCAGCAGACTGAAGTAGTTGGAGCTATCGGACCACATGCCGAGCGGGATGCGTCCCTGATAATCGTTGCTGTACATGTTGCCAGCCAGGGCGATCTGCTTTGCCTGGGAGACGCAGTTGATGCCCTGTGCTTTTTCCCGTGCAGCTTTCAGCGCAGGCAGCAGCATTCCCGCCAGAATGGCGATGATCGCAATCACCACGAGGAGTTCTATCAATGTGAATCGCAACAGGTTACGATTTAAATACGGGTGAGTTTTCTGCCGAGTCATGATTCGGATTCCTTCCGCTTTTCACAAATCTTGAATTTGGTTGTTTTTGAACAATTCAGGCAGAAAAACAGGGAAAAGCCCAAACCCGCAGCTGTCCCTGTTCCTCTGGTCATACGGGTCAGTCCTTGATCCGAATATCCGCCAGCGCGAAAATCTGTCCGTCTTTGACATCCGGGTAATCAAATCCCAGCTGGACACTGGCGGTTTTTGCGTTCGGCGGAACTGGCAGCTGTTTGCTGAAGGCTCTGAATTCACCGTTGCCTTCCGGCAGGGCGAACCGGGTCATCGGCAGGATTTCCTTGCCGTCTGCGTCATACCAGCGGACTCCGGGGGTGTTGTTGGGGGAGCCGGCGCCGAATCCTTTCATGCCGGCGGACGCCAGCACCTGACAGCTGACTGTGATGGTTTTCTTCCCGCTGACCGGATAATCCGGGGCAACCAGAATGAATGCAGTGTCGGCTTTGCCGTCTTTCCCGGCGAAGGTAACCTGCACTGCTTTCTTGCCTTTAAGTTCCTTGGTTTCAATTTTGAGCCGCTGGTTGTAGTTCCCAACCTTTTTCCAGGGCTTGGGCGAGTCCAGATCGACTTTGTACTCCTGGGCGGAAAGTGATACTGCGAGTGCGGCGGCTGCCATCATGAGCATTTTCTTCATGATACGTTCTCCTTTGCGTTAAATTATTCTGATTATGATTCAGTCCAGCTGATAGAGCCGGACGTTGTCCATCCAAACATATTCGCCGGTTTCAAAATTCCGGCAGTTGGCGCGCAGCAGAATGTTGTCCACGGACTTGCCGAGATAGGTGCGTTCCGGAACTTTGTACGAGAATTGGAAGGTCTGCCATCCTTTTTTCAGCTTGAGGTCGCACAGACGCATCCAGTCCACGTTTTTATTGCCGCAGCGCGGCGCCAGCTCGAAATTGAAAAGACCTTCCGCACTGGGATTTTCAATATAGACGTCCATGACCGCCAGGTACGTTTTGCCCGGCGTGATTCCCTTGATGAAGAAATAGTAATTCCCGTTGCAGGACTTATAGGCATACTTGCCGTCGGAAACATGTTTCGTGCTGTAATTTTCCCAGGTCCATTGCGTAACCGGATGCTGTGCCGGATTTTCGAACGACCCGTTGGTCACCAGATTCCGGTATGTCTTTCCGTTCATCAGCTGAAGAATGGCGGAAAGCGTTCCCGGAAGTCTGTCATATTTCAGCAGTTCGATAATTGCGGCTTTGACCTTCGGGTCATTGCGGAACGGGCTGACGGCGGAAACATTGGACACGGCTCCGCGTTCCGCCAGTTCGAGCAGACGCTTGTTGATCCGTCCTTCTTTCTGCATGATTCTCATGGCGTCGACCGCTTTCAGCGCATCCGGCACGGCACGGAGCAGAGCCAGCGCGTCTTCCGCCGAAGAAAGACTGCCGTCCGGGTTCAGCAGTTCCGCATACAGGGCTTTCGCCGCCGCTTCGGACGGCTCGAATACCCGAAGGAAAAATTCGGCGCGTTTTTTCTGGGTTACAGAAGCATTCTGCGCATGTTTTACCGTATTTTCCAGCAGGGACCGCAGTTTTGCCATATCGCCTTTGCGCAAGGCGTAAGTGTAGGTTCCCTGTTCTCCCAGCTGTGTGTAGACACTGTACAGCGAATTGCTCCAGGAGGTTTTCAGCAGTTCGGGACTCTGCCAGTAATTTTCCCAGAATTTCCAGTAGCGGTACAGATAAGGCGCCGCTTCACTGCCGACGGCACTTTCACACCAGTCTTTCAGCAGCGCATCCATATCGGCGCTGACATCCCACATCTGCTTGGAAATCAGGTAATTTTTGGGACCGTCGAAATAATACGGATCATGCTGTTCATTGCCGAAGCCGCGGACTTTGTACTGATAACAGAGCCGGGTCATTTCCGCCTGGATTCCGGCATGGAAACGCGGCAGCAGAAAATATTCTGAACCATACAGATAATCCCACACAAACAGCACATCCGCTTTTTGACTCCATGCCCGGAGTGTCTGTTCATATTCCTTGCGGATATCCGGTTTCAGCCCGCTGTAAAGTTCCCGGCAGAGCATGACAATCACATTCGGATGAAGTTTGAAACTCGGCGGATCATAAACCTGTGTATAGGCAAATGCACGGAAATATACCTGCGGATATTTTTTCGTTACGGCTTCGGCAACTTGATTCACCCAGCGGAAATAGAGTTCGGAGTAGTTCAGCATTCCCAGCCGGTTCTTTCTGCCGCCGACCGCGTTCAGACATTTTTCACACTGGCAGTAGCCGCCATTGTCGTTGGGGTCAAGATTGATGAAATAGCGTTTTTCCCGGTAGCCATACGTTTTCCAGTGATCGTCGAAATACCCGATGGTGTCCACCGGTTCTTTTTCCAGTTTTTCCAGAATATTTTCAACCGCAATTTTCACGGTTTCCGGATTGCTGTAACACGGCTGCCAGAACATCCGGTACTGCCGCGGGCCCATCCCGTCCCGGTATTGGGGCATGACATACCGCTTCCCGTTCAGAACCGGCAGAATTTCCTGCGGCCACGTGTTGTTCTCCGCATACTTGTTCCACGGGAACACATCCTCCGCCAGACCATGCGAACGGCAGAATGAGAGCCGGGCATTCCAGTCCTGCGGATCATGAGCGCGGAACCCCCGCATGTAATTGAACGAGGCTGTTTTTTCGATTCTGTCCAGCGGAACGGCAATGTCGCCGCAGACCGGATACTCCGCTTCCAGATCCGTGCTGAATCCATCCGGACGTATCTGCAGGTTTTTGCTGAATGCCAGCAGATAGCGGACACCGCAATACTGTTCCAGCAGATGATTCAGCGCATACCGGATGCTGTACTTTGAACCGGTGATCAGCATAGTTCTGCTGTTGGGGAATTCGATGGTGTAACGGTCGGCATCTTCCGGTGTGCGTGCTTCTTCCTGAAACAGGATTTTTGCCCCCGGAGCGGCGTCATAGACCGGCAGCTCGACCCCGGAGCATTTTCCGATCCGGAAGGAAAAATCTTTGATGGCGTCATATGTCCGTGCGGAAGCTCCCTGCGGACGGATCAGCGCAGCTGCCGGCTTTCCGTTTTTCACCAGATAAAAATCAGCTGCCGCCAGACTGACACTCAGAAAGAATACGGAGATCAGCAATGCTGAATGGCAGGTCATGTGTTTACTTCTCATTTTTCCTCCTGTAATGTTCCGAAAAAACAGATTAAGGTTAACGATAAACCTGTTTGCTGTTATATTAGCACTCGGAAAAGAAAAGTCAAGCGGCATATTGAAAAAAAACGAAAAAAATGTTCAGAAAAAATTCTCTGGACGCCGCCGCCTTTGAGCAGTGCCGCCTGTTTTGCTGCCTGCTGAAGTAGAATCAGTTTTGGCGGATTCCGTAAATGCCTTTCAGATAATGACCTTCGGGAAATGCCGTGGATAATGCATGATCCGGACCTTGCTCCATTTTGCGGATAATGCGGAAATCCACCTCCGCATCCAGCGCGGATGAGGCTATCACTTTGCTGAATAAATCATCATCCAGCGCTCCGGAACAGGAAAAGGTAAACAGTTTTCCGCCCGGACGCAGCAATTTCATCGCCAGAAGATTCAAATCTTTATAACCGCGCGCGGCTTTCTCTTTCTGAGCAACCGTATCGGCAAATTTGGGCGGGTCCAGCACAATCGCATCAAAATGCTGCGCCGCATCCCGACAGCGTCGCAGATACTGAAATACGTCCGCTTCAACAGTCTGGAACTGTCCTTCGGAAAAACCGTTCAAGCCGGCATTGATCCGCGCCAGCTCCAATGCGGGACCGGAGGAATCCACATTGATGACTTCTCCCGCGCCGCCCGACAATGCGGCAAGTCCGAAGCCGCCGGTATAACAGAAACAATTCAGCACCTTTGCTCCGGCAGGGATTTCCGCCGCAACCAGTGCGCGGTTCAGCCGCTGATCCAGATAAAATCCGGTCTTATGTCCCGTCGCCGGACTGCACTGGAAACGGATGCCGTTTTCCGTGAACAGAATGGTTTCCGGAACTTTTTCCCCGCGCAGAAGCCCTTTGACCGGCGGCAGTCCTTCGCGTTTGCGTCCGTCCACATCGGAACGTTCGTAAATGCCGCGGGGCGCATACGGCATCAGCGCATCCGCCAGTTCCTGCCGGAAGCGATCCGCGCCCG
>OQVL01001137.1_pt1 | contig 15565 bp, 18 predicted proteins | sample 1691501 | NCBI WGS metagenome assembly OQVL01 (sample SAMN03418253, study PRJEB22391) | human gut metagenome | biome: human-gut; feature: organic feature; material: feces | host: Homo sapiens | place: Tanzania | collected 2013-01
GGTCTTATTTCATCTGTCGGCTTTGCCTATAGAACGATTGAAGATTAGTATAAAAAATCAATCGACCGCCCCATAGGGAACGGCCGATGAATAGCTTTGGTAAAATGACTGAATTACAGGAAAAGTGCGGTAACTGTCAGGTCGTGGGTAACGTTGCTGAAATCGGTGTCCCAGCCGATAAAGGTCTGACCCCTGCTGTTGATCGTGGGGGAGACAGGGGCAACTGCGCTGCTTCCAGCGGAAACTGTAACGGGATATGAAACTCCGTCAACCACGAATGTAACGGTATATGTGGTGGCGCTTGTGTCGGTAGTGCTTCCATCGGGAACGAGAATTGCGGTGATGGTGCAGTTCTCGGTGATGTTATCGGGTGAGCGGTCCCAGCCCATGAATACATATCCGGGGATATTTACCGCAGGGAGAACGGCGGAGCCGCCGTATGCTACCTGCTGAGTTGTCGCCTGACCATTTACAATAACGGTAACGGTGAACATTCTTGAATCGGAGGTTGTGGTTTCGGTGGTATCAAAGGTAACGGAGGTAGATGCGGTGGTAACGGAAGCATCGTCCTCGAATATTGCGGAAATGGTGGTCTCCTCAGTGATGTTGGTGAAGGAGCCGTCCCAGCCGACAAATCTCTTGCCCTCAATCACAGGGTCGGCAGGCTGAGTTGCATTGCCGCCGTAAGGAACTTCCTGCATTGTTATCTCGTCGTCGATGATGACATAAACGGTTATCATCTTGCCGCTTGCGGTGGAAGTGGTCTGTGCGGTGGTCTGGGGTGCCTGAGTTGTGGCTGCGGTTGTAGTGGTATAGGCTGTGGTTGTCTGAGCGGGTGTGGTGGTTGTAACGGTCGTTTCCTCGGAGGGGATAGTGGTCTCTTCGGTCTCGGAGGTCTCGGGAACGGTGGTTACTGTTGTTCCCTCGGTAACGCTTTCCTCGGGAACCTCAGGCTCATCAGCGGGTGTTTCTGTGGGAGCAGCGTCATAAGCAGCCTTTATCTCGGCAGCTGTGAATGAGAGCATTCCGTCGTGGAATGCGGATATGGTCAGCAGCTCCTTTAAAGTGTCTGCATTGTAGGAGGAAAGGTCAGTCTTGATGTTAAGATACTCAAAAGAGGGAACATCGCCGCTGCTTACTACCTTTGCGCTGAGACCCTCGCCCAGTACCTCGGGGGACTGGAGCTTCATGCCGTCTCTGTCAACGGCGTTGCCCAGTGCATCATAAAGCTGTATCTCGGAAGATCCGCCGAAGGAAGCAGCCAGAGTGGTTGTTGTGCCCTCGCCCAGCTCATATGCTATCCTCATAGCAGCGTCCTTTGTGGTAACGGAAGCGCTGGCGGTGCGGATAATGATATTCTTCTTGGACTTGTTGAGAGCGCTTACCATTACCGAACCTCTGTTAAGGTAAAGCTCGTCATCGGACTTGCCAGTGTATTTGCCTGTGGCAAGCACCTGAGTTGCAGGTTCAAGAACTATGTAGTTCTGGTCGTAATTGTCACGGGTGCGGTAGATAAGTGTGCATGAGCCGCCTGCGTTTACCGTCAGAGCGTCGCCTGTGGCAAGGAATGTTTCGGCGGCAGCCTGAGTGGTGCCCTCGGCGTTGCTGATAACAACATCGCCCGAAACGGAGGATATGTACAGTCCGTAGCCGCTGCTGCCCGATGTAAGAACGATCACCGTGGCTATCACAGCGACAAGAGCAAGTGCTCCTGCGATTATTGCGGTTTTAAAGCTTTTCATATATCAGTGTCCTTTCAGTCAGCGGCTGTCACGTTCAGCCGAATTTATGATCTCCCACCATGGTATCGTGGGTGTGGTTGTCTGTGTGGTTTCCGCAGTCGGTGCTGTGGTTTCGGGGACTGTCTCAGCAGAAGTCTGAGTTTCCGAAGCTGTTGTTTCCGAAAATGTTATTTTCGAAACCTGCGTTTCAAAAGTCGTTGTTTCGGAAGTATTTGCTTCAGATACCGATGTTTCGGATATTTCCGTCACTGTCTCCGATGTCGTTTCGGAAGTTTCCTCGCTTGGAGAAGTTTCGGTTTCGGATACGGTAGTTTCAGATACGGTAGTTTCCGCAATGCTTTCGGAAACAGCTTCCGATATCTCCGTTGCCGCTGTATTATCATCAAGCGCCAGATATGCACCGCCAAGGCTGTTGAGAGAAAATGTCATGCTGCGCTGTGAAGCGATACGCATAAGGCTTTTCAGAGCGCTTTCGGGCAGAGCGGAAACCTCCGCCTCTTCCCGGGTGAGAGCTATTTCTCCGCCTGACGATGTGAGCCGTGCAAGACTGCCTGCCGCAAGCCTTTGCGATGTGCCGCCGCCTGAGATATCAGCCTCGCCGTCAGCACAAATGACCTCTGCCGCATTATCGGTACAGCTTACCCTGAAAACAGAGCCGCTTGCCGTAACGAGTACATTCGGCGCAGATACCTTTATATCGGCAGCTTTGTCAAGCCTTACCGCCGCTGCGCCCGACAGCAGTTCAGCCTCAAAAGACTTGTCTTCCTTGCTGCGGGTAACAGTCACAGCCGAATCAGGCTCAGTATATATGTACCTGTCCCTGCCAAGCGTTATCCGTGCGGAGCCGCCTGACATCGTCTTTATGCAGTCGCCGCTTTCCAGCCGCATACCTTGCTTGGCGCTTATCTGCCCGCCGCTTCGCTCCACGATGACATTGCCATAGATCTCGTCAAGGGCTATCCTGTTCCTGCCCGAGACAATTATCCATGCGGCGATAATGCCGATGATAAGCACAGCCATCAGCACGGCGTAAAGGATAACAGCCGCCGAATGCTTCGATCGTGACCGAGCATTTATATTCATTTGTTTATATTCACACTCCGATGCTAAGAGAATTGTGAGCATTATTCTACATATTATATCATACTCTGCGTGATTTGTCAAACGGCGGCAGAAATTTCATTTTGATGATTTGTGCTGTTTAAATCCTCTCACAAATTATTGCAATTTGCAGAAATATGTGTTATAATAATAAACAGTAAATTTTTCGCTTTGGGCGGTCGAGGGAGCAAGGCAGAAGATGACAATAAATATACCCGATAACATAAGTATCGTACTTGATAAACTCCATAACGCAGGCTATGAAGCCTATCTGGCGGGCGGCTGCGTCCGTGACGGACTTATGGGCAGAGAGCCGAGTGATTATGATATCACCACAAACGCCCTTCCCCGGCAGACTGCTGCCTGTTTCGAGGACTTTACCGTTATTGAAACCGGGATAAAGCACGGCACCGTAACAGTCGTCAGCGGCGGAGAAAATGTGGAGATCACCACCTACCGCATTGACGGTACATATGCCGATCACCGCAGACCCGATACTGTCTGTTTCACGCCCCGACTGGAGGACGATCTTTCACGGCGTGATTTCACCATGAACGCCATGGCATATTCCCCCGAAAGAGGGCTGGTGGATAAGTTCGGCGGTCAGGACGATATCATCGAGCGTGTTGTCCGCTGCGTTGGCGACCCATACGAAAGATTTGAGGAGGACGCACTGCGTATTCTCCGTGCTCTCAGATTCGCTTCCGAGCTGGGCTTTGTCATTGACGCCGAAACGTCCCGTGCGATCCACGAGAAGAAACATCTGCTCAAAGAGATATCGGCCGAGCGCATAAACAGCGAGCTTACCCGATTTGTAACAGGCAAGACCCCATGCACTCTTATGATGGAGTTCAGCGATGTTTTCAGCACAATTATTCCCGAGATAACTCCTTGTATCGGCTTTGACCAGAAGAGCAGGTATCATGTATATGACGTGTGGGGTCACATCGCCCACGCTGTTGAAAAATCCAAGCCCGATAAGTATGTCCGCCTGGCACTGCTGTTCCATGACATAGCAAAGCCAGCCTGCTGCCGCACAGATGATGAGGGTCACAGGCATTTCTTCGGTCATGAAAAGCAAAGCGCCGAAATGGCTGAAAAGATTATGGAAAGGCTGCACTTTAACGGCGAGACCGTGCGAAATGTGACGGAGCTTATAAAATATCACTACGTTACTCCCATTGAGAGCAAGCGTGTGGTAAAGCGCCTTGTTTCGGTAATGGGCATGGAGCAGTTCATAAGGCTCATTGAGGTCATGAAGGGTGATAACCGTGCAAAGCAGAGCTTCTGCCTTGAACGTATCCCTGTGCTTGACGGCATGAAGATAATCGCCTATGAGATAGTCCGCAGCGAGGAATGCTTCTCGCTCAGGCAGCTGGCTGTCAACGGCAATGATATTGCGGCGCTGGGCATAAGCGGCAGGCAGATAGGGGAGACCCTTGACAAGCTGCTTTCCAAGGTCATTGACGAGGAGCTGCCCAATGAAAAGGAAGCTCTTCTTACAGCAGCGCAAAGCTTGCAGCAATAAAAAAACGGGGGATATACCCCCGTGTATCAATATAAATTTGTGGGAATAATATATAATGCGGTTTACTTATCCTTGCGAAGGTCGCTGATAAGATCAAGGAAGCAGTCAACATCGCTGAAATCCTTGTTTACCGAGGCGAAACGGACATATGCCACCTCGTCCAGCTTTTTGAGCTGTTCGAGCACCATATCACTTATCTCGCTTGTGGATATCTGGCTGAGCATATTGTTGGCGCAGTAGTTTTCTATGCTGTCGGCAATGGCGATGATGGCAGAACCTGGGACGGGACGCTTCTTTACGGCAAATGAAAGCCCTCTGATAAGCTTGTTCCTGTCAAAAGGCTCATAAGTGTTGTCCTTCTTATTAACAAGCAGCTCGGGCAGTTCAACGCATTCGTAGGTGGTAAAACGCCTTCCGCAGTTGGTACAGCGGCGGCGGCGGCGCTTTTTTCCGTCGATAAAACGTGAATCTATAACCTTGGTATCTTCAAATCCGCAGAACGGGCATTTCATTTTTATGGCCTCCTTGCCTGTGAGTACATAGTTTGCATACACATACTACAATTATATTATACAATTTCTGCGGTCAGATGTCAATATTTTGATAACAAAAGGATGATAATAATTGAGGAAAAGAAGAAAATATAACGGCGTAAGGATATTTGCGGTATCAACTGTAATTTTATTTGCGGCGGTGTTTTTAATGGCGCATTTTTCCAAAGGCAAAACCGATGATATCACATCTGAAAACAAGCTTCCCGCTGAGACTTCGGGTGCTTCCGACACACAGCAGGCAGGCTCCGAGACTCTTCCGTCTGACGGAAATGCTCCGACTGACGAGGCCGGCACTGATGGAGCAGAAACTGCGGTGTCCGATGGCGATGTTACCGATGTTTCCGAGACCGAGGCTGCGGCTGAGCCTATGCCCGACCCTGCCGATGCGGACAACGTTTGGGCGATGTTCCTGGTAAACGGCAAAAACCCCGTTTCTGCCGAATACTGCGACGGCATCGAGACTGCCAAGGTCTATGAGAGCTGGAGAGAATATTACATGGACGCAAGAATGTCCGAATATATGACCCAGATGCTCAAGGCTGCCTCCGAGGACGGACATCAGCTCATAGTTATGTCCGCCTACCGCTCTGTGGAGTATCAGCAGAAGAACTTCGACAAGAGTGTGCAGGATCGTATGGACAACAGGGGAATGACCTATGATGAGGCTTATGCCGATACTCTGAAAGAGGTTCAGCTCCCCGGCTACAGCGAGCATAACGCAGGTCTTGCGGCGGATATCATGTCCGATGAATATGTTGATATGAACGATGACGGCTTCAAGAATACCGAGGCTTACAAGTGGCTCCGGGAGCACGCAGCGGATTATGGCTTTATCCTCCGCTATCCCGAGGGCAAGGAGGACGTTACGGGCATAATCTACGAGCCTTGGCATTACCGCTTTGTGGGCGTATATTATGCAAAGCTCCTTACCGACAAGCAGGTCACTCTTGAAGAATATTTTGAGGAAATGAACTGGGTGGATAAGGACGGCGTTGCTGTCAGCCATATACCGACACTGGAGTGAGGTGCCTCACAGCCCGTCTGTCGGAAATACACAATAAAATAAACAGGGAATGCCCCTGAAAAAAAGGAGATATAAATATGAATAAGATGATGAATATGCCCGAAATACGTCTCGGAATAGTTGCGGTGAGCCGTGACTGCTTCCCCGCAAGCCTTTCCGCAGGCAGAAGAACAGCCGTATGCAAGGCCTGTTCCGCAAAAGGAATAGATGTTTATGAATGTCCCACCACCGTTGAGAGCGAAAAGGATATGCTCAAAGCGGTGGAAGAGCTGAAGGAAGCGGGAGTAAATGCACTGGTGGTATATCTGGGCAACTTCGGTCCCGAGACCGCCGAAACTCTCCTTGCCAAGAGATTTGGCCTGCCTGTAATGTTTGCGGCTGCTGCCGAGGAAACAGGCGATAACCTTGTAGGCGGCAGAGGAGACGCATACTGCGGTATGCTCAACGCAAGCTACAACCTGGGTCTGAGAGGCGTTAAGGCTTATATCCCCGAATATCCCGTAGGCACTGCCGATGAAGTGGCTGATATGATAGGCGGATTTATCCCCGTGGCAAGAGCAGTTCTCGGTCTTTCAAAGCTCAAGGTAATCTCTTTTGGCCCCCGTCCCCAGGACTTCCTTGCCTGCAACGCACCTATCGCACGGATCTACGATCTGGGCGCTGAGATAGAGGAAAACTCCGAGCTTGACCTGTTCGCTGCATTCAACGCTCATGCAGGCGATGCAAGAATTGAAAAGGTCGCTGCCGAAATGGCTGAGGAGCTGGGACAGGGCAACAAGATGCCCGGCATTCTTCCCAAGCTTGCTCAGTATGAGATAACCCTCCTTGACTGGGCTGAGGAGCACAAGGGCGAAAGAGAATTTGTTATCTTTGCCAACAAGTGCTGGCCCTCTTTCCAGACACAGTTCGGCTTCGTTCCCTGCTATGTTAACAGCCGTCTTACAGGAAGAGGCATTCCCGTTTCCTGCGAGGTAGATATCTGGGGAGCTGTAAGCGAGTACATAGGACAGTGCGTTTCCGATGATGCGGTAACACTGCTTGATATCAACAACACTGTTCCTGCGGACATTTACGAGAATGACATCAAGGGCAAGTTCCCTTATGCTCATACCGACACATTCATGGGCTTCCACTGCGGAAACACCACAGCAAAGAAGCTCACATCCTGCGAGATGAAGTATCAGCTCATTATGCACAGAGGTCTGGAGCCTGATAAGGAGCCTGATATCACAAGAGGTACTCTCGAGGGCGATATCATTCCCTCTCAGATAACCTTCTTCCGTCTCCAGTCCACAGCTGACGCTCAGCTTGCGGCATACGTTGCAGAGGGCGAGATACTCCCTGTTGCCACACGTTCCTTCGGCGGCATCGGAATTTTTGCCATCAACGAAATGGGAAGATTTTACCGCCATGTGCTTATTGAGGGCAGATTCCCTCACCACGGCGCTGTGACCTTTGCTCACAACGGCAAGGCTCTGTTCAATGTGTTCAGATATCTTGGCGTGGCAAGCATCGGCTTCAATCAGCCCAAGGGAATGCTCTACAAGTCCGAAAATCCTTTTGCGTGATTTTCTCTTTGATTTTGAAAGGAAATGTTCAATGAAAAAATTTATTTTTGTTCTTTTTGATGTTCTGGGCTTTGCTCTGAAGCTCATTCTTCTGTTCAGCCTTGCTATCGTTGGCATGGACCTTATCAACAAGCATAACGACGAAAAGAACGCCGCAAATGCAGAAAAGTAATATGAGATTTACTGTTGATGAGATAATTGCAGGCTGGCTCAATGTTACCTTTGATATGGGCAGCGACGTTTTCTGCATTCTGGCAACAGATGTGTGGAAAACGGACAGCGCCCGTCAGCTCATAAAGGCGTGTTCCGACGCATTATCGGGGGACGGCAGCTTTTATGCCGTCCTTGATAATGAGCCCGGGGCGTGGGCTGTTGAGATAAACGGCTCGGGACTTTTTAAGATATATCTCAGCAAGGAGGACCTTAAAGGCGCCTTTGATAAGGACAAGTGTGAGGAAGCTTTTGCGGCCCGGACTGACCTTAAACAGCTTGCGGCAGAGATATACGGTGCTTTCAAGCCCTATTCCGAGGGCGAGAGCCGCCGTGAATATGAAAATGAATGGATGCCCTTCCCCGATGATGAATTTACCGAGCTGGGCAGAAAACTGGGGGTAATATAATGTCGGTTCTGCTGGCTTCCGCTTCACCAAGACGGCAGGAGCTTCTGAAATTTGCCGTTCCCGATTTTGAGATATGCCCTGCGGATATTGACGAGACAATTCCGCCTGAAATAGCTCCCGAAAAGGCATCGGAATATCTTGCGGTGCAGAAAGCAAGAGCTGTGGCAAAGGTTCACCCCGAGGATATTGTTATCGGCTGCGATACTGTAGTTCTCCTTGACGGTGAGATAATGGGCAAGCCTAAAAATGAGGAAAACGCCTTTGAAATGCTGAACAGGCTTTCGGGGCATACCCACAAGGTCATAACAGGCGTGTGCATATGCTCAAAGGATGGCGAGAAAAGCTTTTCCCAGTGTACCGAGGTTGACTTTTATCCCCTGACCGATGAGGAGATACGTGCCTACATCGCCACGGGCGACCCTATGGACAAGGCAGGCGCTTACGGCATCCAGTCCGAGGGCTGCATACTGGTAAAGGGTATCAGAGGCGACTTTTTTAACGTTGTGGGTCTGCCTGTGGCAAGGCTCAGGCGTGAGCTTAAACATATTATATGATTTGAGCAATTTTAACAAAATATGCAGTGCCAAGCGGCTTTTATTTGACAATTATAAATTTGTAATAATACAAATGCTAAATAGTGCTTGACCCTGTGTATTAAATATGGTAAAATATAAACAGTAATATTTACTGTTTATATTTTTTATGCAGTGATTATGTTTCGTGGGGAGTATTTTTTGTCTTTTGACAAAATTCTCAGAAGGGTGGTAATATTTGTGGAAATAGAATATCTTTCAGCGCTTAAAAAGCCCGAAGATACCATCGATCTTTACAAATCACTGGAATGGTACCGGCTTCCCGGATATACAGATGAGGATATTGCCAAGGCAAACGCCAGCTTCTACTCCATATATGCCTATGACGGCGACAAGCTCATAGGTCTGGGCAGAGTTGCTTCCGACGGACTTATTGCCGCTGTTATGAGCGGTATCTGCGTAAGGAACGATTACCGCAGGCACGGCATCGGCGCCGAGATAGTAAGGCGGCTGGTGGAATACTGCCAGACAGGTATTTACAAGCTCAATGTTCAGCTTTTCTGTGAGGACAGCCTTATAAAATGGTATGAGGGCATGGGCTTTGAAAAGCTGGCTGTTGGTATGAAGAAATCCATGCCCATGAACGAGGAGCACTGCGCTCTGCGAAAGAATTTCGGCGAGATATACGGTATCGAGCAGATAACCGACCTTTCCGAGGATTTCTACTGGTACAATTTTGACGCTTTCGGCGACTTCAGCTATTACAGCGGCATCGGCAGCGAGGGCGTAAAGGTGCCTTTTATAAGAATGACCTTTTACAGCAATGAGCCTGTAAAATTCAATGCGGAGATAATTTTTGAAAACGTCAGCGAGCTGGAGATAGGCTGCATCGGCGTGAGAACTCCGCTTTTCGGCTTTGATATAATCTGCACCGAGAAATACGGCTATGCAGACAGGAAAAGATATAAGATACGCTCTCTGGAGGACGATGATATTTCGTTCTTCTGCGAGACATTCAGGGTAATGAACGTATCCGCATCGAAAAATCATGCGGTCATTGCCTGTCATAAGAAGCCTAAGACCGAGGAAGAGCCTGAGGAGCAGGAAGCTCAGAATGAAGCTCCCGAGGCAGCTAATGAGGACGACGGTATCCCCGTAATAACCATGGACGACCTTATCCCCGATGAGGAAAAGGCGGCAAGGACTGAAAAGACAGAGAAAAAGCGTGACCTTACCGAAGAGCTGAGGTCGCTTATGAACGCTGCCGCAGACGCTGACAGTCTGCTTAAATCCATGCGTGACGAGGGCTGAAATTAAAAAAATGAGAGGAGGACGCATATTCCGTCAAAGGGGTATGCGTCATAACTATGGAGCCGTTCAAGAAAGTCTTTTACACAAATTCCCCTGAGGAGACCATAGAGCTTGGCAGGCAGATAGGCTCCCGTCTTAAAGGCGGCGAGATAATTGCCTACAAGGGCGGACTTGGCGCAGGAAAGACCACCATCACCCGTGGCATCGCTCTGGGAATGGGGCTTCCCGACAACGTTTCATCGCCTACATTTTCCATTGTCAATGAGTATCACGGCAGCGGGCTTTCGCTGTATCATTTCGATATGTACCGCATAAGCGGCGGCGAGGATCTGGAAACCACGGGATATTTTGACTATATGTCCGACGATGCGGTCATTGCGGCTGAATGGTCGGAGAATATCGAGGACGAGCTGGACAGCTCTGTCATAACTATTGAACTTGAATCAACAGGCGGGGACGGCAGAAAAATAACCGTTACCGACCCTAATGGAGCTGATAGATTTGCTGGTAATTGGAATTGACACATCGGGAAAGACCGCTTCATGTGCGCTCTGCACCGAAGATGCTGTTCTTGCTCAGAATACGTTTGTTACAAAGCTTACCCATTCCCAGGTAATTCTTCCCATGGTGAAGAAAATGCTGGAGGATTCGGGCAAAAAGCTTGAGGAGATCGACGGCTTTGCGGCTGTGAGCGGTCCCGGTTCATACACGGGTCTGAGGATCGGCATTTCCGCAGTGAAGGGGATCTGCTTTGCGCTGGATAAGCCCTGTGCGGGAGTATCTGCACTGGAATCGCTGGCGTATAATTTCAGCGGAACGGACACTGTTATATGCTCCGTTATGCACGCAAGGCAGAATCTGGTTTACTCTGCTTTTTTTGAGTCGGACTATTTGGGAAATGTGGAAAGACTTTCCGAGGACGAGATAATCACAGTTGAGGAGCTTGCAAGCCGCCTTAATGAATGTGCCCGAAAGGGTGCGGTGGTCTGCACCGGCGATTACAGCGCCGAGGCTGTCAAGGCTGCGGACAATGAAATGGTATTCAGGGCAGCACCGCTTCTTAACTCTCCGCTGGCATCCAGCCTGTGCTTTGCGGCAATGAAAAAGGGCTTTTCTTCCCCCGATTGTCTTAATGCGGAATATATGCAGATAACCAAGGCGGAAAAGGACCTGATAGACAAGAATAAGGCATGAGTATTAACATCTGAACATATAAAACGGCAGCGATCGGCAAAAAAGCTCCGCTGCCTTTTTTATTTGCTTTCGGGTTTTATTGTTGCAAAAAAAGCGGGTGCTTATTTGTGCAAAAAGTATAAAAATGGGGCGGCTGTTTAAAAAATAGTTGACTTTATTGGCACAATATGCTATGATGTAGAAAACACGGACAGTAAATCCAAACAGTATTATGCAAAATGTGCAAACGATTTCAAAATAAAGCTTTTATAAACCGAGTTTAAGGAGGATATTGAAAAATGAATTATAAGAAGCTTACAGCCGGAATACTGGCACTTTCCCTTACCGCTTCCCTTACTGCCTGCGGAGGCAGCTCTGACAGCGGCAGCGCAACAACAGGGGACACCACCACTGCCGATGTCACCACTACTGCCGCTACCGAGTGGACAGGCGACGATATCGAGGTAGATGCTCTTGATGAGACCCTTGATGTTGATATCAGCGGCAAGACCCTGAAGTGGCTTGGTATTTACGACCTTAACCCCACAAACGACTCTCCCGAGAGAAGCCCCGAGCTTGCACTTTTTGAAGATACCTACGGCGCTAAGATAGAATATATGCCCACAACAAGTGACAAGCGCTTTGATGACCTGGCAACTTCTATCCTGGGCGGTACATCTCCCGATATCTTTGCTTATGAGTGGAGAACCTTCCCCTATGATATTTCCAAGGGTCAGTATCAGGCTATCGACTCCCTTGTAAACTGGGACGACCCCAAGTGGGCTGCCGTAAAGGACACCGCTGACAGCTTTATCTGGAAGGGCGAGCATTACATCGCACCTCTGGGCTACAGCTTCAACGATACCCAGGTGCTTATGTACAACAAGACAACCATGGCTGACAATGGCTTTGAAGATCCCTATGAGCTTTACCTCAACGGTGAGTGGGACTGGAACACCTTTGTTGATATGATGAAGACCTACGTTGAGAACAACGACTCCGGCTCCGAAAGATACGGTATCGGCGGCTGGTGGGCAAACGCTTTCGTTTACACCGCAGGCGAGACCATGGTAACATATGACGGAACCAAGTTCGGCAACAACCTCAGAAGCCAGAAGATCGAAAAGGCTCAGGGCGTTCTGGAGGATATCTTCAAGAACAACCTTATCAAGAGAGGCTGGATCGGCGGCGAGTCTGCTTTCGTTGATGACAGCATTCTCTTCTACTCCATGGGTACATGGGCATACAATGCAGCTGCAAAGTCCTGCCCCGATGATGTTATCCAGATAGTTCCTTTCCCCAAGGAGCCTGATTCCGACAAGTACTATGTTTCCAACAAGGTATTTGCATATATGTGGGTAAAGGGTTCTGAGAACGCTGACTGCGTAAAGGCATGGTTCGACTGCAACAGAACCGTTAACTACGATGAAAAGTATGTTGAAGCCACCAAGGAGAAGTTCCTCAAGAACAACGACGGCTGGACTTCCGAGATGTATGATATCGCTATGAACTTCTACGATCCCGACCAGTTCGTTCAGGCTTATGATTACGGCTATGGTCTCAGCACCTATATGTCCGATACTCTTATGACCGTTCTCTACGAGGGAATTGCAAACGAGCAGTTCGAGGACTGGGTACAGGCTCGTGAAGAATACTACTCCATCGTTGATGAAGAGATCAAGGTTTATAACGACGCTGAATAAGCTTTTTACTCAAATACTTCCTGTCGGTCAAACGACATGATATGCTGCACGCAGCCGTCCGAAAATGGGCGGCTGCGTTTTTACTTTGTTACAATTTTAACCAAATTGTGATTTTTTTTGATACCAAAATTATTGCATTCGTTGAAAAAATGGTGTATAATTATGCTAAAGGCAGTATGCGATGAAGCTGCCTGTTGATAAGTACAATATCCATTGGAAAGGATGGTCATAATGAAGAAACGTGTAACAAAAGTCATTGCGGCTGCGTCCATGGCGGCACTGACAGCTCTCCAGTGTACAGTAACCGTTTTTGCGGATGTCCCTGCGGGCACTGACGAAAACGTTCCTGCTGTTACTGAGGTAACTGTGCCCGACGTGACCGAACCCGACATCACCGAACCTGACGTAACAGAACCCGATGTAACAGAACCCGATGTAACTGAACCTGACGTGACAGAACCCGATGTGACAGAACCCGACGTGACCGAGCCTGACGTAACAGAGCCAGACGTGACCGAACCAGACGTGACAGAACCCGACGTAACCGAGCCTGATGTCACTGAACCCGATGAGACTGCCGAGACAACAGATGATACTGCTCAGACAGGAAAGTCCGCTGAGGATATCATAGCAGAGGATTCCAACATGGTTCTCCCCGATGTTGGCGTTGAGGGTATCTACACCGACGATGACGATATGGCAGCTATCAGAGAGATGATCGACAAGGACAAGGCACTTAATGCCACCGATGCCTACAGCGAAACTCTCGACGCTACATACCGCTACAACACCAGCTATTTCTACAATCAGCTGAACTCAGCCGAGCGTACTCTGTACAACAATCTGGCAAATGCCTGCAACGCAGTGCTTTCTTCCAGCCAGACATATACATCTCAGTACATCGACTACGTTTCCTTTGATTCCAACAGTATTTCCAGCTCACGTCTTGAGCAGATACTGTATATGTTCTACTACTCAAATCCCCAGTATTTCTTCCTTACAAACGGCTACAGATTCGGTCAGGGAGATCATTGCAGGTTATACGCACGAGATGATTTTATGAAAAGATTAGAAGCGGTTGGATTTCAAGTGAATGAATTAGGGGAAAAATGGTTTGGAGCCGATCTGTATAAAAAGTGCGGTTTTGATAGAAACTCGATTCTTTATGTTTTGTCAAAGCAGGAAATGTTAAATTAGAGATAACCTATAAGCAACAGTATCATAGAAAGAGCAGGTTATGTCATGGGAAAAGAAGACATTGTAATAGAATGTATAGCAGAAGAAAGCCATGTTGACCGTTCTATTGAAAACCCTGAAGTTTTCCTAGATACTAACATTAAGGGTACTGCCGTTCTTATGGATGCTTGTAGAAAGTATGGTATCAAGCGTTATCATCAGGTTTCTACTGATGAAGTTTATGGTGACTTGCCACTTGACAGACCTGATTTATTCTTTACAGAAGAAACTCCAATCCACACAAGTAGCCCATACAGTTCATCAAAGGCAGGTGCTGATTTATTAGTTCTTGCTTATCACAGAACATATGACCTACCTGTAACAATATCACCCTCAACAAGTCCCATTGATGAGCCTTCAACCTTTATAGCTTCGCTGTCAACAACAAATTCTTCATCAAGATTACCGCTTTCAATTAACAGCAGAGTAGTCATTATTTTTGTTGTACTTGCCATTGGCAGTTTTTTATCACAGTTGACGGAATAAATGATTTCTCCCGTATCGGCTGATATAAGTACAGCAGCAAGAGCTGAAACTGTTGGTTTATCATCGGCATTTGCAGTCAGGCCTGTATTGTTAAAGCAAATGATAAAAGTAATAAGAAAAGCAGCAATTTTCTTCATTTTTGCACCTCTTTTAAAGTCTTTAAAGCATTTCTGCATAAAAGCAGACATTGCCTTATATATCTACTTTAAAGAGTATGCTGCAAAATAATTATATATTACTCTGCACTTTTATCAGCTAATTCTATATTTTCATCATCATTTTTCTTTTTTTTCACAATATCTGAAACCTTATTGAAAACATCAGGAATTGCATTGATAGCTGAGCTTACAGGGTCACTTCCGCTGTTAACGGAAACCATTTTAGCAATTCCATTTGAAATAACGAGAAATCCCTCAGGTTTAATAGATATTCCTGCACCTGCACCGCCGCCAAACAAGCTCTTGTCACTCTTTGACGGAAGGTCTGAACCTCCGGATGCAAATCCGTAAGAAACTTTTGAAATAGGTATGATTGTAGTGCCGTCATCAAGTGTGATCGGGTCACCGATGATTGAATTGATATCGACCATTTCCTTTATCTTTTCCATTGTAATTCCCATAAGCTCACTTATAGGACGGTTATTGTTAGAGCTGTTGTTCATGGAAACCTCCTTTTCGCCTATGACACAGCATTGACAGGCGAGTTTTTGTCATGTTTTTTCTTATTCTTTTTAGGCTTATGAATTTTAAAATAATATGTTATCAGGAAACCAAGTCCTGCACTAACAGCAGTTCCAAGACGAAATCTTACAGTAAATGATATATCATAAATACAGTTATCCTCAGCAAAAACGCAGTTAACATCAACACTTTTAACCTTGACTGTAAAGATTTGATTAAGAAGCTCAAGGCTGTTATAAACTGCAAAGCACGTTCTGCCATACTTTAATGCACAATTATATGCGTCCTCGTCAGAAATTTTGAAAT
>OQVL01001138.1_pt1 | contig 15557 bp, 14 predicted proteins | sample 1691501 | NCBI WGS metagenome assembly OQVL01 (sample SAMN03418253, study PRJEB22391) | human gut metagenome | biome: human-gut; feature: organic feature; material: feces | host: Homo sapiens | place: Tanzania | collected 2013-01
TAGGTGCCAGCGGAAGTAACTGGCCTAAAGCTTTTGCACGCGTTGCTGTCTGGACAGGCAGGCATTTAATTCTGTCAGAGTTTTCTTCAGATCTCCTACCAGAGAAGCGTCCACACGGATATTCTTATTGATCTCCGCAGCATCCACATCCAGCTGGATGATTCTTGCATTCTCAGCAAATTTTTTCGGATTACCGGTCACTCGGTCGGAGAATCTTGCTCCCAGTGCCACCAGCAGATCACATTCGCTGACGCCCAGGTTGGAAGCTTTGGTTCCATGCATACCGATCATCCCCGTATAATAATCTGCATGGCCGTCCATCACTCCCTTTCCCATCAGTGTGTCGCATACCGGACTGTCCATCAGTTTGGAAAGCTCTCTTACTTCTTTGTAAGCTCCTGAGATCACTGCGCCGCCGCCTACATAAATGAAAGGTTTTTTGGCTTCCCTTATCAGCTTTACTGCTTCCTCAATATCTTCCTTTGTATATTTAGCGGAAGATTTCAAGGGAAGAGGCAAATGCTTTTCATATTCATAAGTGTTGGCTGTCACGTCCTTGGTAATATCAACCAGAACCGGCCCGGACGTCCTGTCTGTGCAATCTTGAATGCACGTCTCAGCGCACCTGCCAGATCCTTGACATCCTTTACCAGAAAACTGTACTTTGTGATCGGCATAGTCACACCGGCAATGTCAACCTCCTGAAAGGAATCCTTGCCCAACAGAGGCACACCCACATTACAGGTAATCGCCACCAACGGAACAGAATCCATATGTGCGGTTGCAATTCCCGTAACCAGATTTGTCGCTCCCGGACCACTGTTATACCATCCATTATAGTGTTGCTGGCAGTTTTAACCTGCTCAACTGTCGTGACAACACGGTTTAAATCAGACTTTATGCTCTCTGTGAGTGCAGCATCGGACTCAGTCAGGTGGCGCACCGACATGATATAGCCTATGTAACAAAGCAAAAGACATGCTATCTGAAGCTGAAAGTTTTTATGATCTATAGCAGTGTTCTGACCAAGCACAAATATGTGAAATGCAATACTTGCTATAAGGCTCAGCATATTTGCAACAGCGCAGTAAATCATGAATTTCTCATCCTTAAATATTACAATAAGGCTGATTATCGGAAGTATGTAGGTGAATGCAATCGGTGAGGTTGTCGTACACAAAAGAAATACGTAAAAAATACCATATCCGATGACGAATGCAAGCCTGTAATGATCATTATCCTTTCCCTTACTTTTTAGAAGTATGTCACCACACACGAAAGGCAGCCAGCATAAAATAACAAAAATGATATAATTACTGACAGAATAAGCGCCATTTGCTGTGTCGGTACCATAATTTGCGGTCAGCAGAATAGCAAAAACAAGCCATAATCTGCGGGCCTTGATATTCGCCTTTGTTTTAAAAATTTTTTCATCGTAACCCATATGAATTCTCCTGATTCGTAATAATATAGCTCTATTGTACTATCATAGTACTATAATTACAAGGCATACTTAAGAATTTGAATGTATTTTGAATGTATAATTATGGTATTGTTTCTAAGTCTAAACTTTAATTGTTTTTTGCCTGTCAATCCGCTATACTAAAATTAACTATATACTTACAGGAGGGCATAAAGCATGAACATACTTCTGATTAACGGAAGTCCAAAAGGCAAACGAAGCAATTCGTTAAGGCTTGCAAACAGCTTTATAGAAGGCTTCAAAGAAGGATATAAGAGCAAAAATGTAGCTATATCCATTGATGAAATGCATGTAGCCTCAATGAATGTAGGAGCGTGTAAGGGCTGTTTTGCATGCTGGCAGAAGACACCGGGGGTGTGCTGCATAAATGACGATATGCAGACTGTTATTGGGAAAATGCTTGAAGCGGATATTGTTGTGTGGTCGTTTCCTCTGTACTATTTTAGTGTGCCGGGAATACTAAAGAACGTGATTGACAGGCAGCTTCCCATGAGCCTGCCGTTTATGAGTACAAAGGATGACGGATACGGAAGCGGCAGCCATGATTGCAGATATGACATGGAAGGCAAAAGGCATGTGCTAATCTCTACCTGTGGCTTTTATTCTGCAGAGGGAAATTATGACAGTGTACTTCGGATGTTTGACCATTTCCTTGGGAAAGGGCATTATACAACCATATTTTGTGGTCAGGGTGAACTGTTTCGTGTAAAAGAGCTGTCAAAGAGGATTGACGAATATCTGGCTACGGTAAAAAGTGCCGGGGCAGAATATGCCATCACAGGAAAAATATCTGAAAAAACAGAAGCGGCACTCCATACTCTTTTATATCCAAGGGATGTATTTGAAAGTATGGCGGATGCCAGCTGGGGAATCAGCAGGACAACAGGAGAAAAGGAAGCGGATGACCTTGTTTTCACCAGACAGATGGCTGCATTATACAATAAGGATAGCTATGACGGAAAGGAACGCGTGCTTGAGATATGCTATACCGATTTGAAGCATACATACCAAATAAAGCTTGATGATAAAGGCAGTGAGGTGCTTACTGACCAAAGCCTTGCCGCGACTACACGCATAGATACGCCTTTTACGGTATGGTCGGCTATTTCCCGAGGCGAGATAGGTGGCGCAGAGGCATTGGGAAAGCAGATGTATACGGTGACAGGTGATTTTTCCTTGATGGTAAACTGGGATAAATTTTTTGGAAGTACATCGGCAGTCAAAGAGGCAGAAAAAACATCACAAGGTGTGGAGGTACAGAAAAATCCATCCATGATGACAATGCTCATACCATGGATTGCGTTTTGGATAGCAGTTTCTGTCAATACTGAAAAGGGTTCTGTGATTGCTCTTTTGGTGGCATCCGCTATACCTTTTATTATGAGAAAACATAAATTTGTAATATGGGATCAGCTCTCAATTGTTGCTGTTGCTATACTTTCTGCGATTGCAAGCCTGACAGGAGCAGGTGACATATCAACAGATATCGGATATCTGTTGTTTGGGCTGTTCTGGCTGGTTTCATGCCTGACAAAGGAGCCTTTATGCGCAACATATGTGAAATACAATTATGGCGGTGAAGCCGCACATAAAAATCCTCTCTTTATGAAGACGAATTATATACTTGCGGCGGCATGGGGAGTATTATACGTGTTGACAGCAGTGTGGACATTTCTGCTGAAAAAGGCAGGTGTTGGAGCTGCACTTATTGTCGTAAACAATCTGATGCCTGTATTGATGGGCATATTTACCGGATGGTTTGAAAAATGGTATCCTGCAAGGCTCGCAAGAGGATCAAAAAAGCAGTAATTCGTAAGATTTTTTTAATATTTTATGTATTCTATTTACTTTAGGTGGATAGAAGAGTACTCTTTAGAAAACGTACTCATAGTAGTGCTTATAAATAAAAGAAAGAGGTATATCATAATGAAGAAAAAACTGATTACAATTGTAATAGGAGCTATGCTTTGCGCAGGATTGTTTGCAGGCTGCGGACAGAGCGATACAAAGCAGGATAAGGCAGCAGGCACCGAAAGTGCAAAGCAGGCTGATACCAAGGATGAAGGTGATAAGGACTCACAGGAAGAGAAGGAGCTTACAGGAACGATTGATGACATAAAGGACTTCATGTTTGTAGTGACTGATGACAAGGATACACCATACAGCTTTACCTTCGATGAGAAGCCTGACGGACTTGATGGTGTTGCAAGTGGAGACAAGGTGACTGTTAAGTATACAGGTACTATTTCAGAGGTAGATCCGTTTGAGGGAAAGATAATATCTGTTGAGAAGGCAGAATAGGGTACCATAATCAGGGAGCTTGTATAGAAAATGAATGTTTATAAAAGGGAGGATATTTATTAATGAATGAATCAAATAAAGTATCACGAGCTATTTACGTAGTTCCTGTTATATATGTGCTGGGCATGTACATGATGCCGGTTTTATTTTGGATAATATGCAATATGCAGGAATCAACAGAAAGCTTTGATGCAGGCTGGATAATGGTGCTGCCGATTGTTTTGGGACTGATTAATCTGGCTGTGGTGCTTATCCTTGGGAAAAGAATAAGCAGAGTACAGCTGCTAATTTGCACAAGTATTATCAAATATGCATTGATACCATTTTATGTAATAGGTGGATTTTGCATCATAGTGGCACTTCTCTTAATGCTAACACCGGTTGTTGTCATGATATTTGTAGGCCCGACCGTTGCGATTGTGCTATCAGTTATTGGCTGGCTGGGGTTGTTAGGTGCAGCACCTTTTTCAATTGCCTATATTGTAAGGGCATGCAGTGAGGGAGTACAAGGAAAGGTGTTGTCTGTATTTGCAGGCATATTCCAGTTCTTTTTTACAATGGATGTGATTTTTGTGATCGTACTGGCGGTGAAGGATAGGAGCTTTGTGAAAGGGCAGAACGGATATGGAATGATTCAATAATTGAAGTGTTATAAGGCAATAAAAAAGAACTCTTTGAGTGCAATGTCATTAAGTTAAGAATTTTGACATTGCCCTTGGGGTTCCTTTTTGCGTTATATACATATTGTTTAGTTTATTTATTTTTTCTGTTTCTGATATGCACCTCAGGTATGGCAACATTGTCATAGCTGATAGGTGCATTTTCTTTATCAATGTCCTCGTGGCTTTCGGTGCTTTTTACGTGCACCTCGGGTATTGCCACGTTGTCAAAAGTTAAATCGTAATTATGTTTTTCTTTTTCTTCTCTGTTTTTAAATATTTTTCTCAATTTTTCAAACATATTTTTCTCCGGTTGTTTTACAGTAGGTTTATAAAGAATGTGATTACAAGGCTGTTCCAAAAGTCGGCAAACAGGCTTCCCACGAGCGGTATGAGCAGATATGCCTTGATGGATGGCACATATTGGTCACAGACAGCCTGCATATTTGCCATGGCGTTTGGTGTGGCTCCGGTTCCGAAGCCGCAGGTGCCTGATACAAGTATGGCTGCATCGTAGTCGCGTCCCATGATGTTGAACTCGATAACATACGTGAATATGATTATGAGAAGCACCTGTGCTGCGAGCAGTATGACGAGTGGGAGAGCGAGTGATGCAAGCTCCCAGAGCCTTAGTGTGATCATTGCCATGCCGAGGAATAGAGAGAGGCTTATACCTCCCAGGTCGTTTATCTCTCCCATATGGATAGTTGCGATATCTGTGTACTCACATATGTTTCGCATGAGTGCGGCTGCGAGCATCGCTCCTATATATATCGGAAAGGTGAGCCCTGTCTTTGTGAGAAGCATTGTAAAGATGGTTCCGACACCTATTGCCAGGATGAGCTGGAATACGGCATCAGCGTACATATTTGTGTGGCGCTCATGCTTTTTCTCGTCCTCCACCAGCAGGCTGTCATCATCGTTTGCTGCTGTATTAAGCAGGCTATGCTTTTCAATCAGTCTTTTTCCAAGAGGTCCGCCTATCAGGCTTCCAAAGATGAGACCAAAGGTAGCTGCGGCTGTACAGATGGTCGTGGCGCCCTTTATGTTCAAGTCCTCAAGTACCGGGCCAAAGGCTCCTGCGGTGCCGTGTCCGCCTACCATAGGGATAGAGCCGGTGCACATGCCGATTAGAGGATTCAGGTTTAAGAGCTTTGCAAGCCCCACGGCGGTTAGGTTTTGTAATATGATAAGCACTATTACCAGTCCCAGGAATACGATGAGCGATTTGCCTCCGCTTTTTAATACCTTTAGATTTGCCTGAAAGCCTACAGATGTAAAGAAGAATACCATGCAGACCTCGCGCAGTGTGTCATCAAAGGAAAATTCTGCGATTCCTGTGACATAGCATATGCATGTCATGATGGCAAAAATCAGTCCGCCTATGACAGGCGCCGGAATACAGAATTTCTGAAGAAAATATATTTTCTTTTTTAAATAGTTTCCAAGTAGTAGTACAAGCACGGCAGCAGCCAGTGTCTGGTACATGTCAAGTTGTATTTTCATGTGTTACCTTTCAATTTTAATTTATTATATTCTTGTTATTTTCTTCTTATATTTTGAATACTATATATTGGACAAAAATTAATTCGCGAATTAATTTGCACTGTATCCACAGGCTTCATAATACCTTTTCGCTCCATTGTGGAATGGGATAGGGATATCGCCTGTTGCAAAGTCATATGTCAGCTCAAGCTTAAGAGAGTTGGAGTAGGAGAGCTCATTTTCTTTTTCAAACAGGAGCGATGTAAGCTGCTCAATTGTATCGTCGGATACATTAGCCTTTGTGATAAGCACAGATTTTACACCTATAGTGCTTATATCTGTGGTCTGGCCTGTGTAAGTGCCGGCAGGTATGACCTCGCTTGTGTAGGCAGAGCTGCTTTCAAGCATCTTGTCTATCACAGTATCAGTCAGCGGGATAAGCCTTATGTCGCATTCCTTTGAGAGCTCATCTATGACAGTGGTGGTGAGTCCGGCAGTGCAGAAGAAGGCATCTATATCACCGGCTTTTAGCTCTTTTGTGGCCTCGATATAGTCCAGGTTTTTGGTGGCAACAAGGGATGATGGCATACCGGCGAACTCAAGAATCTGTGTGGCATTTCGCTCGGTGCCGGATTCCTCTGCTCCGATGCTTACAGTGTGTCCGGACAAATCGTCAAGAGTCTGTATGTCTGAATCAGCGCGGACCACAAGCTGACAGGTCTCGGTGTAAAGCCCTGCTATAGCCCTTAAATCTTCATTTGTCTTGTAGGTGTCGGCTATCAGGTCTGCCTGTGCGATGCCTATCTCTATATAGCCATCGGATAAAAGCCTTATATTGGCATTAGAGCCTGCTGTGGTACGGACCTTGCAGGTAAAGTCATAGCCCTGTTCATTGGCAAGCTCCGTAAATGTATTTGCAAATGAATAGTACATTCCGCCAATATCGGCTGCTCCGAAGCGTATTGTGCTGCCGGAGTTGGTGCAGCCTGTCAGGGCGAAGAGTACTATGCAAAGCATGATACTGATTTTTTTCTTCATGTTTTGTCTTTATCCTTTCATTTTTTCATAATTGCTATGAGTATTTTACAAAAAATTTTCTAATATGAAAAGATTTAATTTAAATTTTTCTTAAATTCCATAGACTTGTGATTGGAAAAATAATATAATAAATTGGTTGTAGAAAATATTTTAAAGGAAGGAAATTATTTATGGAAATCTTTGACATTATCAAGTCTGTTATATTTGGAATTGTGGAGGGCATTACAGAGTGGCTGCCTATCAGCAGCACCGGCCACATGATTCTTCTGAATGAGATTTTACCACTTAGAATAGGAAAGAACCCGGATGATTTTTACAGTATGTTTGAGGTTGTTATCCAGCTTGGAGCCATTATGGCGGTTGTTGTTTTGTTCTGGAGCCAGATCTGGCCTTTTGGTAGAAAGGATAACAAAGCGCCTCTTGCAAAGACCGGTATCGGTGCATGGGTCAAGACTGATATCTTCGTGCTGTGGTTTCATATTCTTGTTTCAACTATTCCGGCAGCTATTATCGGAGTGCTTTTTGATGATGTATTCGAGAGATTGTTTTACAATTTCCAGACAGTAGCTATCATGCTTATACTCTTTGGTATCGCTTTTATTGTGATTGAGACCAGACATAATGGCAAGTCTGCTAAGATTAATTCACTTGTCGACATAAGCTACACGACTGCGCTTATGATTGGATTTTTCCAGCTTATTGCAGCTGTTTTTCCGGGTACATCACGTTCAGGTGCTACTATTGTCGGAGCTCTCTTAATTGGTGTTTCAAGAACTGTTGCCGCTGAGTATACATTTTTCCTTGCTATTCCGGTTATGTTTGGTGCGAGTCTTCTGAAACTTGTTAAATTTGGATTTCATTTTACAGGGGAAGAGGCAGCTATTCTAATTATCGGTATGATTGTTGCATTTGTTGTTTCGCTTATTGTTATCAAATTCCTGATGGGCTACATAAAGAAGCATAACTTTATTGTGTTTGGATGGTACCGTATAGTTCTTGGTGCGATTGTGCTGCTTTGTGGTATCGCAGGGCTTCTCTAAATACATTTTGACGCAATTTTGCAGGAAGAGGGTTTAAGACATGCATGATGAATTGACAGCAAATGATATAAAGAAAATGGAGGACGAGATAGAGTACAGAAAGCTCGTTGTCAGAAAGAAGGCTCTTGATGACGTAAAGGTGGCGAGAGCCCAGGGTGACTTGAGTGAGAACTTCGAGTACAAGGCCGCAAAGCAGTTTAAGAACCAGAACGAGAGCCGTATCAGATACCTTGAGAAGATGATTAAGACTGCCGTTGTCATATCCGATGAGTCAAAGGATGATGAGGTGGGGATGTTCAATACGGTTGATGTGTATTTTGAGGATGATGATGAGACTGAGACATACAAGATTGTCACAACTGTAAGGGGCAATTCCTTAAAGAATCTGATAAGCAAGGAGTCACCGCTTGGTGCCGCTATATTCGGGCACAAGGTGGGTGACAGGTGTGAGGTAAAGGTAAATGATGACTACTCATACTTTGTTAAGATAATGAAAATACAAAATACTGTCGATGACGGCAGTGATGATTTACGAAAATTTTAATCTGGATTTAATTTTTTGCACTTTATAGGGATTTCAAAAAGATTAATATGTTTATGACTATATAACAATGTTTGATGTCAGACGTGGGGAGATTTATATGATTAAATTAAAAACTTTTGGCAGCTTTACGGTGGGAAATGACATAACCTCTGTCCAGGAAGGGGCGTGGCGGTCTGAGAAGCTTGAAAAGCTGTTTGTATATCTGGCGATGAACAGAAACAGGGGTGTCTGTATAGAGGATATTTCAGAGGCTATATGGCAGGTTGAGGAAGAAACCGATAATCCGGTAGGAGCCCTTAAGAATCTGGCATACAGGCTCAGAAAGGCTCTAAGAGATGCCTCCTTTGACGAGGAGTGCATAGTCTCTGTTAGAGGCGGCTTGTACAAATGGAACGACAATGTGGAAGTATCAATTGATGTAGAAGAGTTTGACAGATACATAAATGAGGCAGAGTTTGCATTCAGCAGGAGCAAGGAGACAGCTATTGAAAGCTATGAGAAGGCCATAGCACTTTATAACGGTGATTTCCTCTCGCGCCTGACGGATACCCATTGGTTTATGACACTCAATGCATTTTACCATTCCAGATACGTAAATACAGTAAAGGCTCTGGCAAAGCTGTATATTGATACAGGCTGCTATGAGAAGCTTGAGCAGCTTTGCACCAGGGCTATTGTATATGAACGTTCGGATGAGCAGATATACTCATATCTGATTGTTGCACGCATGCGTACCAAAAAGGTACAGATGGCTTTTGATACTTATGAGACTGCCAAGGCTATTATGGACAATGATCTGGGTGTTAGAAAGACTGTCATGCTCAACAAGGTGTATGAGGAGCTTTTATCTGTCACAAAGGGTGTTTCAAGCTACAATATAGATGAAGTTAAGGACGATATCAGTGAGGAGAGCATGGAGGGTGTTTTCATGTGCGGATATCCTGTATTCAAGGAGATTTATCATCTGGAGGTCAGAAAGAGTGCACGTTCTACGATTCCGGAGAGTCTGGTGCTTGTCACTGTTGTGCCAATGTATAGCAGTCAGCCGGATAAGGATCATAGTCAGATGAAGGATTCTATGCTTACACTTGAAAGAGCACTTAGAAAGTGTCTGCGTGTGGGGGATGTGGCAGCAAAGTACAGTGATTCACAGTACATTGTGCTTTTGTCGAAGTGCTCATGCGATACAGCCTCCGATGTCATGAAGCGTATTATCGATAGGTTCAATCATACGTGTGACACACATAGTAATATGACGATACAATTTGATATTGAGCCGGTAAGCTGCTACAGCAGTTTTGTGAGTGACAAATGATATTTTCTGATATAGAGGTGTTTTTTTTGAAGAGACTTATTAACATTATTTCCAGTATAATTTTATTAATTCTTGTTTTAATTATTATTGTAATATTTGCTCCCAAGCTGTTTAGTATCGAGCCGATGGTAGTTGTAAGCGGCAGCATGGAGCCTTCTTACATGAAGGGGAGCCTATTGTATGTAAAGGAGGGGGCCGGTGGGATACAGACAGGTGATGCCATTACCTTTTACAGAAATGGCGAGCTTGTGACTCACAGGGTAGTTGAAGTAAATACAGCTGAAAAGACCTACACTACAAAGGGAGATGCCAATCAGGTGAATGATGTACAGCCGGTTGCATGGTCTGATGTGGTCGGAGTGCCTGTGTTTGATATCCCGGTGCTCGGTTATCCTGCTTCTTTTTTAGGAACCACGCAAGGTAAATTTGTATTCATTGTATTGTTGATTATTTTTACCAGTATTACAGTACTGACTGATAAAAAAATGGAGAAAACAAATGGTTAAGAAAGTAATTAGATTTATAGTTCTGATAATTGGTCTGTCTCTTGTGGCTTATTCGGGTTATCATCTGTTTAAGATTTATTCTGACTATAATACCTCGGATAAGACATATGAGAAGCTTCAGGATAAGTATGCAGTGGACGATTCAAAGAAGGATGATGACAGCACGAAAGGCAGTGAAGCACAGTCACCGTGGTATGATGATATAGATATTGATTTCGCCGGTCTAAGGAGCGAAAACCCTGATGTGGTTGGCTGGATTTATTTTGAGAATGAGGATATCAGCTACCCTGTTATGTATTCGGGGGATAACAGCTATTACCTCAGAAAGACTTTTAAGAGAGAGCATGCCACTGCAGGCTCCATCTTTCTTGAGGGTTCAAACAAGACTGATTTCAGCGACTGCCACACAATCATTTACGGACACAATATGAAAAACCTTTCGATGTTTGGAAAGCTCAAGTACTATAACCGTGATGAGAATTACTATGACAGCCATCAGTATTTCCAGATACTTGTCGATGGCAAAAAGTATAGGTACCAAATTTTCTCATATGAAACGGTAAGTGATGACAGTGATGAGTATACTGTGGGCTTTGAGCCTGACGAGACATTTGGCAAATTCGTACAGAGGATGGCTGCCTCATCAATGAAGGATACAGGCATAGTCCCGACAAAGGATGACAAGGTTGTGACTCTTTCAACCTGCTCCACAAGCGGTGAGACATACAGGTTTGTGGTACATGGTGTGAGAGTTGATGAGCATTGATAATGAAAACAGGTGTATAATATGAAAAAAGAAGATGAATTACTTAAAGAGCTTACCGATATGGTAAAAGAGACAAAGAAGGGACAGCTAAAGTGGAAACTGACCTGTAAGACAACAGAGTACAATGATGAGGCTATAAAACCGACAGTCACAGAGGATGGCATCACCTGGACTGTTGATGAGTGCTATGTGTCATATGAATGCAATTATAAGGGCAGTGATTTTGTGATGATTACATATGAGATGATTCATACTGCCGGTGATAAAAGACAGACAACCAATCTTGTTTTTTTACCGCCGCTTGGCATCAGATATTTTGATATCAGCACCCTGCTTCCATACTCGGTACCTGCTTCCAATGTTCTTACATATGAGATTCACACGCTGTGGCTTTTACTGCTTGAGATGTATAAGAACGACAACACAAGCGTAGAGCTCGATGCAAGTGCAGGAGAGCTGATTATTGAAGAATAGAGGTGCAGTATATAATGTATGCAGTGATTACAGGGGCAAGCTCGGGAATAGGTGAGCAGCTTGCAAAAAGGCTCGCGAAGGAAGGCTATGATCTGATTCTTGTTGCCAGAAGGCGTGAGAGGCTTGCAGCTCTTGCTGATGAGCTTAGAGCCGCACACAAGGGGCTCAAGTGCGATATTTTTACCGCGGATCTGATGCAGCTTGATGAGTGTCAGAGACTTTCGGACTATCTCGAGGAAAAAGATATAGAAATATTTATAAACAACGCAGGCTACGGTGATTGCGGCCTGTTTGAGGAGACTGATATAGCTAAGGAAATGGGCATGATAGATGTCAACGTGCGTGCTGTACACTTCCTGACGAAAAAGCTTTTAAGACAGATGAGGGTAAAGGACAGAGGTTTTATATTAAATGTGGCAAGCTCTGCGGGCCTTATTCCTGCCGGTCCGTACATGGCTGCCTATTATGCCTCTAAGGCATATGTTGCGAGCCTTTCAAGGGCCGTTGCATGTGAGCTTCGACAGAGCCACAGCCATGTGTATGTGGGGTGTCTGTGTCCAGGACCGGTTGATACAGAGTTCAATGATGTGGCGAATGTGCGATTTGCGCTGAAGGGGATTTCAGCTGAGTACTGCGCCAATTATGCCATAGACCGGATGATGAAGCACAAAACGGTCATAGTGCCTACTCTCAGGATGAAGCTTGCTACAACCTGTGGCAGATTTCTGCCACAATCTTTGTATATTAAGCTTGTTTCACATCAGCAAAAGAAAAAATGGCACATTGACTAAAAAGTCTTTGAAAATTGGTTGAATTGCCCTATTTACAGTTATTGTAAATTTTATTATAATGTATACGAAAATAAACGAAAAGGATAATATTATGAAATTAGGAGCGATTTATTCAAAGGAAAAGACAACATTTACACTGTTTTCGCCTGTTGCGGACAGTGTTTTTGTTATTTTTTATGATAAGGGAAATGATTCGGCCGAGACAGGCAGACTTGAGATGATGCGCACAGAGGGAGAGCTTCGCAGTATTTTTTCTGCCACGGCAGAGGGAAATCTGGATGGTGTTTATTATACATATGAGGTTCACACCTCAGATGGCACATTCAGCTCGCATGATCCGTATGCAAGAGCCTGCGGTGTAAATGGACACAGGTCTATGGTTATTGACCTGTCAAAGACTGATCCTGATGGATTTGCAGATGAGGACAGGCCAAAGCTTGCAGATCCCATGAGCATGGTTATCACTGAGGTGTCTGTCGCGGATGTGTCTGCCGATGCATCTGCTCATTCCAGGTATCCGGGTAAGTTTAAGGCATTTACTGAGGATAAAACTCTTTCGTATTTCAAGGATATGGGAGTGACACATCTGCAGCTTATGCCGTCGTATGACTTTGCCAGTATTGATGAGAGCGATTCCTTAAAGGAGCAGTATAACTGGGGCTATGATCCGTACAATTACAATGTGCCGGAGGGCTCTTACTCGACAGATCCGTTTAATGGAGCCGTGAGAGTGAGAGAGTATAAGGAGATGGTGCACTCAATTCATGAGGCGGGCCTTGGCGTGATCATGGATGTGGTTTACAATCACACCTTCAATGTTCATGACAGCTGCTTTTATAAGACTGCGGGCAATTATTTTTACCGTATGGATTCATCGGATGCTACAAAGTATTCCAACGCATCAGCCTGTGGCAATGAAATAGCCTCAGAGAAGCCTATGGTCAGAAAATATATCATTGATTCGCTGTGCTACTGGGCGAGCGAGTATCACATAGATGGCTTCAGGTTTGATCTGATGGGTGTACTTGATATCGAGACCTTGAACGAAGCAAGGGAAGCTCTCTTAAAAATAAATCCTGATATAATAATGTACGGAGAGGGCTGGACAGGTGGAGAAAGCACTCTGCCTGAATCGGAGCGTGGCATGAAAATAAATGCTCCAAAGACACCGGGTATCGGCATGTTTTCGGATGATATACGTGATGTGGTAAAGGGACATGTCTTCTATATGGATGAGCTGGGCTTTGTCAATGGAGCTACAGACAGAGGTGAAGAGCTAAAGAGGGCTGTGACCTGTGCAGAGTGGGCCAAATCACCTATGCAGTCTATCAACTATCTCTCATGTCATGACAACTATACTCTCTGGGATAGATTTATTATATCCAATTCACATGAGAGTGAAGAGCTGCGTATCCGCATGAATAAGCTTGCGGCATCCATTCTTTTTACAGCGCAGGGTATTCCGTTTTTCCTGCATGGAGAGGAGTTTGCAAGAACAAAGATTAGCGAAGCTGATGGGGCTCCTATAGAGAACAGCTATTGCAGTCCGCTTTCTGTCAATGCAATAGATTATGACAGGGCAGAGCAATTTGCAGGACTCAGAGCTTATTATAAAGGGCTTATAGCTCTAAGAAGAGCTCACAAGGCATTCTACCTTGACACAGTAGATGAGATTAAGAAATCCGTGCATTTCCTGGATGATATGCCGGATGGGGTGGTGGCATATACTATTGATACTGATACAGAGAAGGTGTTCGTGGCTTACAATGCCGGCAAAAATAAAATCACAATTAAACTATCAGATGCTTTATGGGAGGTTCTCGCAGATGAATCGGCTGCGGGAGATAAGGCTCTTTATACAATAAAAGACCAGGCAATAATACCTGGGGTATCATGCCTGGTAGCGGTTTGCAAATGCTAGTGAGTTGATTTATTGATGTAGTTTGTCTTGTATTTAGAATATACGATTTTCTGGCTGCGATACAGGCCAAAATATCCTGACAGCATATAGCTGAATGGGATTGCCAAAAGAAAGTACGGCATGCCGTCGTAGCCGAAAAGCTCAAAGCTTATAAGCAGTGATGTGATCGGACAGTTGGTGACACCACAGAACAGTGAAATCATGCCGACAGCTGCACACAGCGATGGTTCAAAGCCTGTCAGATTGCCGAACAGACATCCAAAGGTTGCGCCTATGAAAAAGGATGGTACAATCTCGCCGCCCTTAAAGCCTGCACCAAGAGTCAGTGCGGTGAAGATGATTTTTAGCAGAAATGCTTCAGGTCTGACAGAACCGTCTATACTGCTTTGGATGACACTCATTCCTGTGCCGTTGTAGGTCTGGTTTCCTACAAGCATAGTTGCTATGATGACAAAGCAGCCACCAATAAACACTCTTGTATATTTGTTTGGCAGATATTTTTTGTACAGCGCCTCACCTGAGTGAAGGGCCACACAAAAGAGTATGCTTACGAGTGCACACAGTATTGCAAGCGCAGAGATTTTTACTGAGTTTAAAATAGTAAAGTCCGGTATGTTTTCAATAGCAAAAAATTCATTTGTAACATTGAAGTATGATGCGATACCGTGAGCGATGAGGGAGCTTATCACACATGGAACGAGTGCTATATAATACATGACACCGACGCTTATCATCTCCATGGAGAAAATAGCGGCTGCCATCGGAGTGCCAAATAATGCACTGAATGCAGCACTCATGCCACACATGATCATGACATGCTTGTCCTTTTCATCAAATCTAAATACCCTGCCTATAGAGCTTCCGATGCTGCCTCCCATCTGCAGAGCAGCACCCTCACGGCCGGCAGAGCCACCGAACAGGTGAGTGATAAGTGTGGATACAAATATAAGCGGGGCCATTCTAAAGGGCACCTTGTCGCCGGAATGGATAGCTGATATTACAAGATTGGTTCCGGTGTCGTTATCGTCTTTACACAGATGATAGAGTCCTACAATGGCAAGTCCGCCGATTGGCAGAAAGTAAATGAGCCAAGGGTATTTCATTCGGAAATCGGTTACGACCGACAGGGCAAAATAAAATGCGGTGCCGCAGCTTCCTGCGACTATGCCGACAACGATAGAAAAGATTACCCATTTAATGGATGTTATAAGGCGTTTCGTATTATGCTTTACCT
>OQVL01001140.1_pt1 | contig 15550 bp, 13 predicted proteins | sample 1691501 | NCBI WGS metagenome assembly OQVL01 (sample SAMN03418253, study PRJEB22391) | human gut metagenome | biome: human-gut; feature: organic feature; material: feces | host: Homo sapiens | place: Tanzania | collected 2013-01
CCACCTCGTCGAGCAGAACTCCGCCGAGCGTCATACCCTGAATCAAAGCCGCCGAGCTTTCATCCTTTCCGCCGAAAAGGTAAAAACGGTTGACTGTATTTTGATAGGTCATTTCTATGTAATTTTGCGACGACTTTATCTTGATTGCAAATCCGAGGGAGGCTAAAATCGGGCTCAACGGAGTTATAACATTCCGTTTGAGTGATGCTATCGTTTTTCCGCAAATTGCAAACGATGTGTCGGAAAAAGCATAGAACGACCAGGCAATAAAAGAAAGCGACATACACACCGTCTTTCCCGAACGAACCGCTCCGTCGCAGATAATGGCGTCATAACCTCGCTCGTCTGAATTCAGACACCACCAGGTCATAACACGAAGCTGCTTTTCGGAAAAGCTTTTGAATGATGAAAGCGAACTATTCAATCTTATCAGTCCTCATTCTTGCGGCGCTGTTCTCAAGCGCACGGTAAAAGGGGAGGGCTTGATCGTCATCGCCGAGAGCACAAAGCTGTTCGAGATGTTCGAGCGCCTTGATTCGGTCAAAGAATTTGATCTCAAGTCCGCCGCCCTTCGGCCGCTTTATTTCGCTGACGTTGAAAAGATCGAGCTTTTCCGTGCCGAGAGTCGGCTTGTCGTCGGAGTAAGCCAGTCTGACGGCGTCCGAAATATTTCCGAACGCAAGCTGACGGTAGCCGGCGATTATTTCCTCACGGTTGACACGCCTCAGCTTTTCTATCCGCTCGATTTCCTTTCTGATATCCTTGCGCTCAAGCAGTGCAAGACCGTGCCTGCGTGCTTTCAGACCGTAACCCGCCTTTGCCGCAGCGGAGCGGGCGTCCCTTGACTGAGAATAGAAAAGACAGAACTGTTTTTCTTTTTCTTCCAGTGCCATAAAAACTTCCTTTCATTTTTCTACGGTTAACCGTCCTGAGGGTTGCCCCTCAACCTAAAACAAAAAAAGAGCGGTACATAACAGCACGCCGTTATATACCGCCCGAAAAGATATTTTGTTTACAATTTGTTCATATTCTGCCTTAAAGCAATAACCGCATAATTCAAGAAAAAGCGCCTCCGATTCGGAGACGCTTTTGATGTAGCTGCTTATTTTGCGGAGCTTTTTGAAGAATTGGAGTTGCTGAGCTCAACAAGATACTTGATCTTCTTGAGGACTCTCTTCTCCGCATATTCTGTACGGCGGGGACCGAGGCCGATCTTGTAATCGTCGCTCTCCTGGAGCTTCTTAGTCGCTGTCTCGATGTCGTCTTTTGCCTTGTTTGAACGGATCGCTGAATCATAGTAATCCTTGCCGTCCTTAGCAACGAAATAGATGATGTGGTAGCCATAGTCCGTCTTGACCATCTCAACGTCACCCGCCTTGCGGTTAGCGTCGAAGCACCAGTCGTTAAATTCCGTTACCATCTGACCCGGATAGACGTGCTCGTAGAGTCCGCCGTTTGATGATGAACCGCTGTCCTCGGTGTACTCGTTTGCGAGTGCAGCAAAGCTGTCCTCGGACTTGTCACCCTCATTGAACTTCTTGAGGATATCCTCAGCCTGCGTCTTTTTCTTTGCAATCTCTTCCTCGGAAAGATCCTGCTGTGAGTTCTGATCCTTTGTTGAGAGGAGAATATGACGGGCTGTAATCGTCTGCTCCTGATGAGGTGCCTTGACCGCAAGGACAACGATATATTTACCGTTTGTCTCATCGGAGAAGAGCTTCTTGCTGCCTGTCTTTGTTGAGCTGTCAAAGAGCCACTTTGCCGCATCCTCGGAGAATGCACTCTTTATGGAATCCTGAAGCATTGAATACTTTGTTTCCTCGTCAACGTTGTAATCGGCTGTGTCCTTATTGAGCTCCTTAGCCTTAGCGGCGAAGGTAGCCTCATTTGTAACTGCGTTGTAGAAATCGTTTGCGTTCTTCTTAACCTCGGCGTCCGCCTTGGTCTGACGAGCCTTGAGCTGTTCGTCGGTCTCGTTATTTTCCTTGGTAAGCTCTGTCGTCTTGAATGTATAAGCTCTGAAGGTTACGAAATCGTATGTTGAGGATGCGTCCTTGTAAGCCTTGTCGATTTCAGCCTGATCGTAGCCCGCTGCGATATCGTTTGTTTTCTGAGTGAGGTACTTCTGAGCAAGAACTTGAATCTTGAGCTCCTTGCGAAGAAATCTCTCGTTGATTGAGCCGCCGTAAACCTTACGGAGATAAGCGTTGAGAGAATATGTTACCTTCTTCTCGTTGCTTGAAGAGCTTGAGTTTGAGCCTGAGCCTGCGTTCTTAGCCTCATCACGGAGACCGTCGATCTGCTTGTCAATGAAAGCCTCGTCAGCCTTTGTGAGCTTGAGACCCATCTTAACAGCCTCGTTGTAGTAAGCCTTGTGGAGCTGAATAAGCTCAAGAGTATCGTTGTGGAGCTTCTCCACCCATGTGATCTCGTTGCCCTGGGCATCCTTTGTTGTCTGGGTCTGATCCTCGGGGGAGAGGCTTGTATCATAGCCCATACTTGTCTGGTAGTAATACTGATAATACTGAGCCTGATAACGAACCTGGTTGTAAGCACGCATATAGAAGTACTCATATTCGGCAATGGTGACAGGCTGCTCGGAGCCTACGCCGCCGATTTTAATAACTCTCTGAAGAGCGCCGTAGTAGTTGAGTGAGAAACCTACGATTCCCAGAACTATTACCGCACAGAGAACGATGGAAATAACCTTGCCGACAACCTTTTTGGCTGTATTTCTCTTTTCCATGCTGTGCGCATTTTTCTTGGCAGACTTTGCAATACGAGCTTTTCTTTCGTCACGGTACTGCTCTGCCTTTGACTTTTCATTAGCCATTGTATTCATCCTTTACTTAATGAAATATCTGCCGATAACAAGTCAGCATAACAACAGTATTTTAATACATTTACACTTTTTTTACAAGACCTAAACAACAATTTTTTTATTATATGCGGTATTTTTTACAATTTATCTATATTTGGAAGCGGTTTTCGGGTAAAAATAACCGCAGCACATCAACGATCTATGTACTGCGGTTATTTTTATTTATTCTCGATAAGGCTTGCGGCTGCTTTGTCAAGCATAATCACGACGTCCTTGTGCTCGTTAAGGATTGAGCAGGGGATCTGCGGAGTGATTTCGCCCGAAACCATCGCCTTGATTGCCTTCGCCTTGCTCTCGCCCGTTGCGATGAGAAGAATTTTCTTTGAACGCATAATCGAGCCGATACCCATTGTCATAGCGTGTCTCGGCATCGGAACGTCACCGAAATATTTCTGATTTGAATTGATTGTGCTCTGTGTGAGAGTTACCTTGAAAGCCTCGTCGGTGAACTTGTCGGCAGGCTCGTTGAAAGCGATGTGACCGTTTGTGCCGATTCCGAGGAGCTGGAGGTCTATTCCGCCTGCCGCCCTGATAGCCTCGGCGTAACGCTTGCTCTCTGCGTCGCAGTCCTTGGCATTTCCGTCAAGGAAGTTGACGTTCTCTTCCTTTATGTCAATATAATTGAAGAGATTTTCGTGCATAAATGTGTAGTAGCTGTTCTTGTCGTGCTTATCAAGATCGCAGTATTCGTCAAGGTTGAATGTGGTAACGTCCTTGAAGCTGATTTCGCCGTTCTTGTAAAGCTCGATGAGCTTCTTGTATGTAGGAACGGGGGTAGCTCCCGTTGCAAGGCCGAGAACCGCACTCGGATTGCCGTTTATAAGTTCCTTATAAAGCTGAGCGGCGGCACAGCCGATCTCTTCGGCGTTGTTGTAAATTTTAATGTCCATTGTTTTAATTTCCTCCGATTATAATGTGACTTCCTTGCCGGAGTCGGATGATCTGTAAATTGCGTCAAGAATTTTTGATGTGATAACGGCATTGTCAATGTATGCCTGATTCGGCTTTCTCGTGATAACGGAATCAACAAACGACTTAACCTCCGCCGCATAGTCGAAACCTGTCGAATTGTAGTCCGGTGTAATTTCCGTGAGCATATCGCCCATTGTGGAATAGAGCTTGAACTTTCCGCCGTACTGCATCCTTATGCCGCCCTTGGTTCCGAGAAAATCAACAAATGTTTCGTTCTCTTTGATATTCTGCGCCCAGGCGCCGTTAAATGTGATCGCCGCCTTGTCGGTTCTGATAAGACCCGTGACAAAGTCGTCAACGTCAAAGGTTCCGTTCTCGGTGTCCTTTGTGTCCTCAGCCCACATACTTGTGTAAACATAGTCCTTCATCGCCGTGCCTATCTTCGAGTGTGCAACGCCGGAGCAGGTGAGGGGAGTCGGGTCGCCGAGACAGTAGAGAACAAGGTCGATAAAGTGAACGCCCCAGTCAATGAGAACTCCGCCGCCGGAAGCCGCCTTGGTGGTGAAATCTCCGCCGAGTCCCGGAATTGAGCGGTGAGATCTGAAGCTGATGTATACCTGATATACCTCGCCGAGAACGTCGTCCTCGATAAGTTTCTTGATTCTATTGACCGTATCGACAAAACGGTTTACAACGCCGATCGAAAGCATTCTGCCCGTCTCGTGAGCGACCTTTTGCATTTCAAGAGCCTCGGGAAGAGTTCTTGCGGCAGGCTTTTCGCAAAGCACGTCCTTGCCGTCACGCATAAAGTCGATCGAGATCGGAGCGTGGCAGTCGTTGTGCGTGCAGACGGAAACGATGTCGATATCGTCGTGACCGAGAAGCTCCTTATAATTGTATACGGCTTTGCCGCAGCCGTAGGTTTCAACAGCCTTGTCCGCACGTTCGGGAATAATATCGCAGAAATAGCGGATCTCAACGTTGTCAAGTTTAAGGTAGCTCGGGATGTGTGAACGTGAAATGTTACCGCAGCCGATAATGGCTACTCCTAATTTTTCAGACATACATATCACCTCAAGGTAAGGTATAACAATATTCTAACAAGTTTTTCAGGAAATGTAAAGACATAATAAAAATTTATATAAATAATGTTGCTCATTTTGAAAAGCACAGCGCATTTTGAATAAATTTAAAGAGAATCCGTTGTGCATTTTGCTGTTACTTACGACTTCCTTCCACCTCATCACCGTCTTACGACGGAGCGTCTCGCTGCGGCTCGGTCACGCCACGGCTCTGACAGTCCACCGGACTGTCATTCACTACCGTGTCGACACTTCGCTACCCCAAAGGAGGAGCCCATTATCTCTGCCGTGTCGACACTTCGCTACCCCAAAGGGGCGCCCCATTAAAATTCCTGCCGACTTCACGGCTAAAATCCAATGCCTAAAATCCAACATCTAAAATCTAAAAAGGCTGCCGCATCTCTGCGACAGCCCTTGAATTAGCCTATGTCTTATACGTTCTCTTTGCCGTACTTCTTTACCATAGCCATCTTCATTACAAAGAGGAATGCAAGAGTAAGAACGACGCCGATCGGAAGAACGATATATGCCTTCTGAATGAAGCCCGAAACAATATACATTACGAACGAGATAGCCGCAACGGAGATTGCATACGGGAGCTGAGTCGAAACGTGGTTGAGGTGGTTGCACTGACCGCCTGCCGAGGACATAATTGTTGTGTCGGAGATCGGTGAGCAGTGGTCGCCGCAAACGGAACCTGCAAGGCAAGCGGACATACCGATTGTCTGAATTGCGCCCGACGGGAAGATTGCGATAACGATCGGGATAAGGATACCGAATGTGCCCCATGATGTACCTGTTGCGAAGGAGATGAAGCACGCAACGAGGAAGATGATAGCCGGAAGGAAGTTCTGGAAATCACCTGCAACGCTTGTCATAACGTCGGCAACGAACGGCTTTGCACCGAGAACCGCTGTCATGTTCTTAAGCGATGTTGCAAAGGTAAGAATGAGGATCGCGGGAACCATGGCAATGAAGCCCTTGGGAATGCACTCCATAGCCTCCTTGAAAGAAACGAGCTTTCTTACGCAAAGGTAAACGATTGTGAATACAAGTGCGATAATACTGCCCCACGGGAGACCTACCGAAGCGTCTGTGTTTGAGAATGCGTCAACAAAGTTGCTGCCGTCGAAGATGCCGCCGACATAAACAAGAGCGAATATGCAAACTGCGATAAGTACAACGATCGGAAGAACAAGGTCGATAACCTTACCGTTTGATGACGGATTCTCCTCCTCAACCTCAGCCTTGTCGCCGCAGGTGTAAAGGTCGCCCTTAGTCTTGGCATTGAGCTCGTGAATTCTCATCGGACCGTAGTCAAATTTCATGAGCGTGATGCCGATGATGAATACGAAAGTAAGGAGCGAATAGAAATTGAACGGAATAGCTCTGATGAAAAGAGCGATACCCTGACCGTCCTCAGCATAAGAGGAAACAGCCGCCGCCCATGAGGAAATCGGAGCGATCATACATACCGGAGCCGCTGTTGCGTCGATGAGGTATGAGAGCTTCGATCTTGAAACGTTATGACCGTCGGTAACGGGACGCATAACGGAACCGACCGTAAGGCAGTTGAAATAGTCGTCGATGAAGATGAGAACACCGAGAGCAAAGGTAGCGAGCATTGCGCCTGCCCTTGTCTTGATGTGCTTCTGTGCCCATCTGCCGAAAGCGGCGGAACCGCCTGCCTTGTTGATAAGGGCAACGATAACACCGAGAACAACGAGGAAGATGAAGATACCCGCAGTGCCCGAAACGGCGCCGATAAGTCCGTCATTGACAAGGATATCCATTGTCTTGGTGAATTTGAAGTCCGAGCCGAGGATCGAGCCGGCAAGGATACCGACAAACAATGAGCTGTAAACTTCCTTGGTGATAAGTGCAAGTGCGATAGCAATTACCGGGGGAACGAGAGCCCAATAGGAAGCCCTGACTTCTCCCTCACCGCCGCAGGTTTCACACTCGACCTGCTCAACGATGCCTGTGCCGCCGCAGTCGGTACACTTTACTGTTGAAAGCGAACCGCCCGAGACCTTGGCGAAAGCGAGAACTGCGACAATAACAACGCAGGCGATCGCCAGAATGATTTTCTTGGATTTTTTCACAATAAACCCTCCTGAAATAAAATAAAAAAACGACATGGCTCCGTACATTCATACCAACCATGTCATAACGACCTTAACATGACAGCACTCCACATACAAGCTGTGACAGTCCGTTACATATTCTGCAACGTCCCAGCTATGGTTCACAAGGCAGCTCCCCACGCTTCGGCGGTCAATCTTTTCACTTTCTGAGTTGCCTTCCCTGCGAAAGTTACTTGTAAAGCACCGCGCCTCCATCATCCTGAGATAATTCCCAGAACCATATTCATTTTTAATAAACGAATTATAGCACTAAAGATTCTCGGTGTCAACATTTTGCAACAAATTATTAATAATTTATTCTTATTTTTTTAATGTGCTCGTTGTTGTCTTTGATTTGAGAGCGACGGGGAAGAACAGTAGAATTTCCGCAGACCGTCCTTGCCTCCCCAAAGGAGGAGCCCACGCTGGGAGCAAATTACGAAAATATTTATAGCCTCCCTCTTGAGGGTAGCGAAGTGTCGACACGGTAGTGAATGACAGTCCGGTGGACTGTCAGAGCCGTGGCGTGACCGAGCCGCAGCGAGACAGGTGGGCGGCGGATTGCGCCGAAGTCGGAGGGAGTTTAAGCCTGACAAAATTCAACTCCCTCAGTCACGGCACGATGCCCGCATTGCACCGTGGAGTTTCTTATATTTGAAAGAGGTTAAAAAACATCAAAGGTCGGAAAAGGTCTTTTTTCGTCGCAGAGGGTCACAGAACCGTTTTCGGTCGGAGAGGCGTGTATAATAGATTGTGTATATGATATTCACGCCGAAAGGGAGAACTTTATGGAAGAAAAAAAGACGAGCTTCGTTTTGCCGACCGATTGCCTTGATGATCTTGCGGATTTTTCGTATGCCGAGGCGGGGGAGCTGTTCAACGCCATTCTCCGCTATGTTGACGGTCAGGGCGAGCCTGAGCTTGAGGACAGAGCGATGAAGATGTTTTTCCGACGGATCAAGAGGTACATCGACAGCTCGAAAGCAAACTACGATAAAAGGGCGCAGGCGAACAGGATCAACGGTGCAAAGGGCGGCAGACCGAGAAAAGAGAACGGCGAAAACCCAATGCTTACGGATAAAACCGAGCGGTTTTCGGAAAAACCCTATACTGAGTCTGAGACTGAGTATAGGTCTGAATCTGAGTCTATGTCTATGTCTGTGCCTGTGTCTGAGAATGAGTCTGAGCCTGACGGCAGCGGCGCACGCACGCACACAAAAAAATACGGCGAAAATAAAAATGTTGAGCTGACAGAGGACGAATTTGAGCGTCTTGCCGAGCAAATGGGTGCAGGCAAGCGTGACGAATACATCGAAAACCTCGGCAACTATATGGCGTCGACGGGCAAGACGTATCGCAGTCACTATGCGACGATCCGCAGCTGGTTCAGCCGTGACGGCGGCAAGAAATCGACGGCAAGCTATGACCTCGGCGAGTTCATTGCCCGAGGGGAAAAGCTGCCTGTGTATGAGAGCAAAAGCGATTCGTCATAAGCCGATTTTTGCATAAAAAAACTGCCGCAAACCATAATCTGCGGCAGTCCGACGTTCGATCAGAACGATATTTTCATTATGTTTTTGCCCAGAGCCGTTGACTTTGACTCTTTCTCAAAGATTGCATAGTAATCACGGATGTTGTTGACCTCGTTGACCGAAAGCAGGAGCTTTTTGATCTGAGCTCTGAAGTCGGGATTCTTCAGCAGTTCAACAGCCATTTCAAAGTCACAGCGAACGCTTCTTGTCGTTCCTCTGATTGAGATGCCGTGCTCGAGCACCATCCTCGTGTTGAGCGGAACATTTTCGTTTGCAACGCCCGAAAGAATGAGCTTTCCGCCCGAGTAGAGCTTGTCGATAGCCTGATTTGCGGCTATTCCGGAGGCGTTTCCGCCGACAGCCTCAATCGCAACGGACATTCTCGGCAGGGAGTCGATATCGTTTGAATAATAAACGTTTGCGAAATCGAACATATCGAGCTTTTCTTTGCTGAGGCCGACTATATTGACGTCACAGCCGAAGCCGTATTTTGCAACGAGCGAGATGATGAATCCCATAATTCCGTCGCCCCAGACGGTGACGCTCTTAACCTTTTCGCCGTCGGTGAAGCCCGCACGTCTCATAGCACAGCATCCGACAGAGATAAGCTCCGAGAAAACAGCCTCAACGCCGATTTCATCGGGAATCGGGATCATATATTCGTGCTCAAGGTCAATAAGCTCCTTTGAAAAGCCGTCGTAGTTGCTGGAGCAGAACTTTGATTCGGGACAGTAATTGTCGAGAAGATGAGGATTGTTCCTTACACATACCTCACACTTTGTTCCGTCGCAGTCCGACTTGCGGCAGGGGAGAAGAACAACTCTCTGACCGCTTTTGAATTTACCGCTTTTATCACGGATTACAACGCCCGTTGCCTCGTGAATAAGGCTCATCGGGAACTTTCTTTTAAGAATATTGAGACTTCTGTTGCCGAGGTAGTAGCGGATATCCGCCTTGCAGACTGCCAGAATCTCGGGCCGCACAAGAACATTTTCGTTTCTTATATCCTCAACAAATATTTCAAATCTTTTAGGCTCTGTAATTTTGTAACTTTTAGCGAACAAAATTAACCAATCCTTTCTGCCTTATCTTCCGGCTCTGACGATGGATTTAACAAGGAGGAGATCCTCCATTGTGGTGATCTTCATATTGAGCTTGTCGCCCATAGCCATTCCGATTTTTACGCCTGCCGAAAGAACAAGTCCGCAGTCGTCTGTCATTTCCGGACGCTTGTCCTCGGGAAGAGCGAAGTAGTCGTCATATGCTTTTCTGACGATCGAATACTTGAACGACTGAGGGGTCTGACCGAGATAAAGCTCTTTTCTCAGAGGAATCGAGTCAAGAGTTTTTTCGTCAACGCTCTTGATTATTGTGTCATGGGCGGGGATAACCGTGTCGCACGCACCGTATTCCTTAACCTTTTCAATGTTTTCGTTGATGATTTTCTGAGAGACAAGCGGTCTTGCGGCGTCGTGAATGATTACGTAATCGTCGCCCGTGCAGTCGGCTTGGACTGCGTTGAGCGCATTGAGCGAGGACTCCTGACGTGACGCGCCTGCGTCAGCAATCCAGCGAACCTTGCGGATGTCGTATTCCTTGAGCCAGAGGGAGAGATCGTCCTGCCACGCCTTTACGCAGACAACGCAGATAGCGTCAATCTTTTCGTTGATTTCAAATGCCTCGAGAGTATGAATGATAACGGGCTTGCCGTAGATATCTATGAACTGCTTCGGACGGTCAACCATACCCATTCGGCTGCCCGAACCGCCTGCAAGAACAACTGCAATATTCATATAATTACCTCAATTCGTAATTTATTCTTTGTAAATTATACTATACCCGATTTTATTTGTCAACAAACTCTCGTGACGTATATTTATATATTTTGCGGTTGAAAAAAGTTTTATTATATTGTATAATTGATTTAATTCTGCCGATTTGTTGAGCGTGGGGCTTATCCCCCTCGCAAGGCAGGCAAGGAAAGTCGGCAGGAACTTTCGGAACACATAACATCATCAAGAAAGGAGGACTAATATGGTTTTTTCATCGACAACATTTTTGTTTTTGTTCTTACCCGTTGTGCTGATAGCCTATTACAATCCTTTTATAAAATCGCTTGCGTTAAAAAATGCCGTTCTGATTTTATCAAGCATTTTCTTCTACGCCTGGGGCGAGCCGATCTACGTTTTGCTTATGCTCGGTTCGATTCTTGCTAACTGGTTTCTCGGGCTGATCATCGACAAAAACCGAGAGAACGGGAAGAGCAAGGCGGCTCTCATCATTTCGGTCATTGTCAATATCGGAATGCTGTTCGTGTTCAAATACCTCACATTTACGCTGAAAAATATAAATGCGCTTTTAAATACCGATATAAACACGCTTAATATAACCCTGCCGATCGGAATTTCATTCTTTACGTTCCAGGCGATGTCGTATGTGATTGACGTCTACCGCCGAGACGGCGAGGTGCAGAAAAATCCCTGCAATGTTGCGCTTTACATATCCTTCTTCCCTCAGCTTATCGCAGGTCCGATCGTGCGTTATCAGACGATCGCCGATCAGATTAAGAGCAGAAACGAAAATTTTGCCGACTTTACGAACGGCGCATACCGATTTATGATCGGATTCGTGAAAAAAGTGCTGATTGCAAATAATGTTGCGATAGTTGCCGACGGAATATTCGATAGCGAGGTCGGCTCTGTTTCGTCCGCATGGCTCGGCGCAATTGCCTATACTCTTCAGATTTTCTTCGATTTTTCGGGATACAGCGAGATGGCGATCGGACTCGGAAAGATGTTCGGTTTTGAATTTCTTGAAAACTTCGATTATCCCTATATCTCAAAGTCGGTCTCCGAGTTCTGGCGCAGATGGCATATATCGCTCGGCACGTGGTTCAGGGATTATGTCTATTTTCCGCTCGGCGGCAGCAGGGTGAAGAAAAAATCAAGGCTTGTTTTCAATCTGTTCGTCGTTTGGTCGCTGACGGGAATCTGGCACGGCGCAAACTGGACGTTCCTTGTCTGGGGCTTGTTTTACTTCGTGATTCTCACTCTCGAAAAGCTCACGGGATTTTCAAAAAAACTCGGGGCTTTCAGCCATATCTATACGATGCTTCTCGTCATAGTCGGATGGGTCGTTTTCAGGTCGAACGATATTGCGTCGGCTCTGAATTATCTCAAGGATATGTTCGGATTCGGAGCCTTGCCGCTCTATGACGGAACAACAGTATTCTATCTGTCGAATTACAGCTTTTTCCTCGTGCTCGGAATAATCTGCTGTTTCCCGATAATCCGCACAATAAGGAAAAGGGTCGATACGAACAAACCGATTTATATAATTATCTCGGGCATTGTCCTCATCCTCACATTCTTAATTTCCGTAACATACACAATCAAGGGCACCTACAACCCGTTCATTTACTTCAACTTCTGACAGAAAGGGGGCGGCATTCAATGAAGAAAAATAAGTCGTCGTATTTTGTCGGCATTGCTTTTATTTGCATTATTGCCGCTTTCTTCGGCTCTGTGATTTTCAGGTTTTACAGGGCACAGGTTTATTTTGACTACGGCAACACGTCGGCTCGGTCCGAAATCTCGGCACCGTCGGCTTCGGCGGCGACGGAGTCCGTCTGGGTAAAGGAATATCCGTTCGATGAGGATGAGAAGTTCAGCTATGACAGAAAAACCGAGGACGTTCCGCAAACGGTTCAGACGCAAACGGCCGTGTCGAAAAAGACGGAATACCTGACATATGTCAATTGGTTTAAGAACAGCGTCGATTACTACACGACAAAGCTGCTGCCTGGAAGAATGAAATATGTCGAGGCGAACGCACTTTTCAGCAAAACGGTCGGAATGAAAATAATCGCCGGAACCGATTCCGTTGCGGTAATGAAAAACGGATACCTTACGTTTGAGTCGGCTCCCGCCGATACGAGCGAGGCGGTTGAAAGCGTTAAATGGTTCAGCGACGAAATGAAGAAAAGAAATATTGATTTTTCTTACGTCCAGTATCCGTCGAAAGAGGACAAGAACAATGAACAGCTCCCCGACGGAGTTGTCGATTACAGCAACAAAAATGCCGATTCGCTCCTTGCGGGACTTGAGGAAAACGGCGTTAATTATCTCGATATGAGAACATTGCTCTCGCAAAAGGACAGCGACTGGTACTCCTGTTTCTTCAAAACCGACCACCACTGGAAGCCCGAGACCGGCGTATGGGCTTCGGGAAAGATCGCCGAAATGCTGAACGGCAAATTCGGTTACTCGCTTGACACCGATATCGGTAATCTTGAAAACTACAACGTTGACGTATATGAAAAATACTGCCTCGGCTCGCAGGGAAAGATTGCAACCCTGACCTATGCGGCCCCCGAGGATATCAGCCTTATTTATCCCAAGAGGAGCACGAGCTTTACTGTTCGGTACGATAACGATGCGGCAAAAACAGGGGCTTTTGAGGATGTTATGTTCAACCGAAATTATCTGAACAAGGATTATTACAACAACTCGGCGTATTCGACCTACATCAACGGAAATAAAGTGATCACCCGCATAGAAAACAACGACTGTAAGAACGGCAAAAGAATACTCATTATCGGCGGCTCCTACAACAAGTGCGTCGTGCCTTATCTTTCGCAGGATTTTGAGAGCACGGAGCTTCTTGACAGAAGATATTTTGACGGAAGCATATTGAATTATATCGACAAAACAAAGCCGGACGTTGTCCTTGTTGCCTACACGCCTACTCTTATATCGGACGCATCAACTCACAGCTCAACATTTAATTTTGAGTAAATTGCTTTACTTTTATATTTTAATGTGTTAAAATGTAAAAGTAATCGGAAATAATAACGGAGATGCTTATATATGGAAAAGAAACTTAAGGATAAAAACACGGATATGTTTTTTGAGGCTATTCTTCACCTGAAGTCGATCGACGAATGTTATGATTTTTTCGAGGATCTTTGCACCGTCAACGAGCTCAAGTCGATTTCTCAGAGAATAGTTGTTGCGAAAATGCTTCGTGACAAAAAGGTTTACAGCGAAATTGTCGACGAGACAGGCGCAAGCACGGCAACGGTAAGCCGAGTTAATCGTTCGCTCCAGTACGGCTGCGGCGGCTATGACCTCGTCTTTGACAGAATGAATGAGGAAAAGGGCGAATGAGCGGCTACAATGCCTTTGCGGAGGTCTATGACAAGCTGACCGATAATATTGAATATAAAAAGCGTGCCGATTATGTCAGTACGCTTTTTGATCGTTACGGGGTGAGAGGAAAGGAGCCGATCCTTGACCTTGCCTGCGGAACGGGAAGCCTCACAATCGAGCTTGCAAAGCTGGGGTATGATATGATCGGCGTCGATTCCGCATATGCAATGCTTTCACAGGCGCAGAACAAGAAATATGAGGAGAACGTCGATGTTCTTTTCCTCTGCCAGGATATGACCGAGCTTGACCTGTACGGCACAATCAGCGGTGCGGTCTGTATGCTGGACAGCCTGAATCACCTTGACAGCGCCGAGGACGTTAAGAGGACGATAGAAAAGGTCGGACTTTTTATGGAGCACGGCGGAATATTTATTTTTGACGTGAATACAATATATAAGCACAGGGAAATTCTCGGGAACAATACGTTCGTGTATGACTGCGACGACGTCTACTGCGTGTGGCAAAACAGCCTTAATGACGACGACAGCGTGGATATTTCACTCGATATATTTGAGCGGGAGGACGGCGCCTATTACCGAAGCGGCGAGGAGTTTTCCGAAAGGGCATATCCGATCGGACAGTATAAGAAGTGGCTCGGGGACGCAGGCTTTGAACTCTTGCATATTTACGACGAGATGAGCGACCGCGAGATGAACGACCGAACTCAGCGTGCAGTGTTTGTCGCACGGTACAAAAATAGACGTTAGACGTTAGATTGCAGATGGCAGACGTGCATAAATCTAATGTCTAAAATCTGAAATCTAAAATCTATCTTCGGAGGAACGATAAAATGGGTAAATTGGTAAGATGTATTTCTCGGGACGGAACGCTTGTTATGATGGCGGCGGACACAACCGATATGGTCGAAAGATCACAGCAGATACACAAGACGTCGGCGGTAACTTCGGCGGCGCTCGGCAGACTTCTCACGGCGTCGAGCCTTATGGGAAGTATGCTTAAGGGCGAAAACGAGAGCATCACGCTGAGAATAAACGGCGGCGGTCCGGCAGGTACGGTTATGGCGGTTTCCGACAGCAACGGCAATGCAAGGGGCTATGTTCAGAATCCCGTCGTTGAAATTCCGCTCAATTCAAAGGGCAAGCTCGATGTTGCAGGCGCACTCGGAACGGACGGATCTTTGACGGTTATCAAGGATCTCTGCCTGAAAGAGCCATATGTCGGTCAGATTCCGCTTGTAAGCGGCGAAATCGCCGAGGATATAACGAGCTACTATGCAACCAGCGAGCAGATCCCGTCGGTATGTGCGCTCGGCGTGCTTGTCAATCCCGACCTTTCGATAAAGACGGCAGGCGGATTTATAATTCAGCTCCTGCCGACGGCGACGGACGACACGATAGACGCAGTCGAACGCTGTATTAAGGATATCCCGTCCGTTACGTCGATGCTTTGCGACGGGCTCAGCCCCGAGGAAGTCTGCAAAAAGGTTCTCGGTGAGTTTGAGCTTGATGTTCTTGACACGTCAAATCCCGTTTACAGGTGCAACTGCTCGCGTGAAAGGGTAGAGGCTGCTCTGATTTCCACGGGTAAGGATTCACTTGAGGAGCTTTCAAAAGAGGAGAACACCGAGGTCTGCTGTCAGTTCTGCGACAAAAAATATGACTTCAGCGGCGAGGAGATAAAAAGACTGCTCAAATCCGCAAAGAAAAAATAAAATCTCTGAAAAAAGTATTGACAAATTACTTATATTATGGTAAAGTATTGACTGTCGCTGCGGTACTGAGCAACGACGTTAAGAGAATATGGCGAATGGGAGCATAGCTCAGCTGGGAGAGCATCTGCCTTACAA
>OQVL01001142.1_pt1 | contig 15546 bp, 19 predicted proteins | sample 1691501 | NCBI WGS metagenome assembly OQVL01 (sample SAMN03418253, study PRJEB22391) | human gut metagenome | biome: human-gut; feature: organic feature; material: feces | host: Homo sapiens | place: Tanzania | collected 2013-01
TTGTTTGTAGCAAAATTTATCAAAAAATGAGGTTTTACATGAAAAACGCAAATATGGGCCGTTTAGGCGGCTTTACGCTAATTGAGTTGTTAGTCGTCGTACTCATTATCGGTATTTTGGCCGCTATGGCTATGCCGCAATATTTTAAGGCGGTGGAACGCTCCCGCATGGCGGAAGCCATTACAATAATGGATAGCATTGTTAAAGCCCAACGCCGCAAGTTTTTGCAAACCAACCGCTATGCGGCTAGCTTTGAGGGGTTAGATGTTTCCCCCAAGGGAGCAAAGGAGTACCAATATTACACCAAAGGGGACCCTCAGACTGGGGCGGGCGGAAATGGGTTTAGGATGTTTATGGAAGTGGAGAATAGTGGTTATGACCATTTCTATAATTACATCGAGGCACGCCGCCACCCTGATGGGCAATATAGGTATACTTTAACACGTCCTTTTTTTAGTGATAACGTCGCTTGTAGCGGGTATAATACCGCCGGGCAAGAATTATGTGCGGACTTTTGCGGAATTGATACGCCTGTACCGCTGTGCTGTAGTGACGGAACGGCTGCCATTTGCCCGGACTACCACCCCTAAACAAAAAAATATCAGGGAAGCGACACGGGTGTTTCTCCCGTTAATGCTTCACCTGACATTATTAGTATAGAGAAATTTGAACAAATATTCAAGCCAAAAAATGGGCCTAAAGAAAAAAACAGGCAAACACAATATTTTGACGAAAGCCGTACAAACAACAGGGTGGGCGGTAAAACCGCCGCGCCGGAGCCGTCAAAATGGGGCAAACGCAATAGAGCAAATATCCCCTGTTGATTGCCTTGCCTCCCGACGTACACCAAGCAGTTGGTGTACTCCGAGCAATATATAAAAAACCCCGCTACAAAGCGGGGCTTTTTATATATTTGCGCTCGGCGGGATACGAGGGATGTTTGATTTGCTGTATAGTAAGGATAAGAAAAACAACCCTTTTCACTATACAGCGTTTCCTCTTTGGTTTATCCCGGTTCCTGTTCACCAATTCAATTTATTTATTTTTTTACTACATTTTTTACTACACTTTAGGGAGCTTTTGGATGGCTCCGGCTAAAGTAACCGGGGATAAATGGGCGTATATTTCAGTGGTTTTTATGGAACTGTGTCCTAAAAGTTTGCTAACAGTATACAGATCTACTCCATTTTGTACTAAATGGCTAGCGAATGTGTGGCGTAGTTTGTGAACACTTCCATCTAACCCGCATTTTTTTACGATTTTATCACGGAAATAAGTGGTATAACTGTCTAGCGAAAGGCGTTCTCCGTAGCGGTCGTAAATCACATAAGGCCCGCGGTGCGGCAAGTGTTGCAAGTGTGTTTTTAATTCTTCCGATAACGGTATGTCCCGGCATTCATAATCTTTGGGCGACCAATCTTTTTTAGGTGTTACGGATAAAATCCCTTTTTCAAAATCAATATCTTTCCAAGTAAGATGATGTATTTCCGCCCGTCGCAAGCCCGCACGGGCCCCTAGCAAAATAACGGTTTCCCATGGCGGTTGTTTGTTTGGCGGAAACTCTGCGGCCGCAGTACGAGCATAATTTAAAATTTGCGAAATTTCATCTGCGGTAAAAAAATCCACCCGACCTTTTGGGGTTTTAAATTTGCTAATACTGCTCCAATTTTGAGCACTTACTAATCCCCAAGATTCAGCCTTACGCATGATTACTTTAATACTTTGTATGGTGCGGTTTATCCCATGTGGGCCCAAAACTCCCCTGGCGCGGGGGTGCTTCCGGCGGTCTTTAGGGCGTATTTTTTCGGTGCGGTTTTTTAACCACGTTTTGAAATCGTCCAATAACGCAGGGGTGATATCCGTTAAATCTTTTATATGGGTAAATTCTTGTAGATATTCTAGTGAAATTTTATCTCGGGTTACGGTTTGCTCCGCCTTATTGGCACAAGCCCATTCAAAATATCGGTCTATAAAAGGCGCTAAAGGAGTAGTGCCGTATTTGGAACGGTTTTTTTGTTCGGCCTTAATTTCGGCAAGCATACGCTGGGCTGCCGCCTTATTTTCGCATAAGGCGTACTGTTTGCGCTTGCCGTTGACCATAACAGATCCCCAATAGACAGGGGAGTTGGCGCGTTTATAGACCGAAGGTAGTTTGGGCATAGGGTTAAAAACCCCGCCGAAGCGGGGCTGAGTTATTTTGCCGTAAACTGAAAGTTTATCCCCAAGTTTTCTGTTAAGCCTATAAGAGTGGCAAAACCGGGGTTTGCGTCCTTTTTAAGCAGACGATATACATTGGGCCGCTTAATGGCGGTTTTGCGCGACAGTTCCGCCACATTGCCGGACATGGCCAAAATGCGCAGGTTCATTAAGAACACGGGCAAATTATGCGTACGGTTATAGTCCGCAATAATGCGTTTTTTGAACGCTTCGCGGCGTTTGGGATTTTCTTTTAATATCTTAGCATAGGAGGTATCAAAATCCTCTTTTGCCAGTTCAAAATCTTTATTTTCCATATTTACCCTCCAAGTATGCCTTCATTTCGTGGGCTTGCTGAATATCGGCTTTTTGGGTGCCTTTATGCCCACCACACAGTAAGAGTAAAACAGTTTTTCCTTGGAAAATGGTGTAATAAACGCGGTAGCCTTTTTGATAGTTTATTTTGATTTCATAGACCCCTTGCCCAACCGATTTACAGTTGGATGTGTTTCCACAAAGGACGCGGTCTATATAGTCGGCTATTTTATCCTGCACCGTGGCGCAGAGTTTATTAAACCACTTGGAAAATAATACCGTTTGTTCTCTTTTCATATTAATAGTGTATCTTATATGATACATTTTGTCAAGGGGTTATATGAGCCCTTTGCTAAAAAACATTACTTCAGAACCTTGGTAATGCTCTTTTACGCTATAATTAAGGCTATAGGTTTTATGACGATACGGCTTGTATAATTGGCATACTTCTTTTACGTTATCGTAAGACACAATCCAATGCTTGGTGTATTTTTTTACATTGTTGGCCAAAATCGCGTGGTCTGCATTGGAAAAATGGTTATAGTACAAAGACACACCTTTCACATAGTATGGTGGGTCTAAAAAAACCAAACTATCTTTAGATAGTTCTTCTTCCATTCTTACTAGAAATGTAGAGGCTTCGTCATTGGATAGGTGTATCCAAGGTTTTAACTCTGCAATTTTGCGGATTTTGTCAGCCAAAGCTACCTTGTTAAACCGGGCATCTATCTTATATTTTCCCGTTTGTTTTTTTCCACCAATAATGCCGCCGCAACCCAACAGCTGTATACGCTGTTGGAACAGGCCCACCACGGCGGCCGAGGATGAATTGGCCCCGCGTAGCCACGGCATTTATGTTTCTCTGCCGGTGTATTTAGTGGAGCCGGACGGACACATTGCGCAACTGGGCTACCGTGCCCAATGCATCGCATGCCGGAACGTGCGGAATTACGAGGGCAAAGGCTGTTTATACCGCTTTGACGGCAGAACGCCCGATTTTGGCGTGGAATACTGGGAAATTGTCCGCCGCTACGGGCTGGACCCAAAAGCGTTAAATGTTTTGGCTTTTTCCCAACCTGAAACCCGCTATTTTGAGGTGGCTAAATTAAGCCGTAAGGAAAGTACGCGGCACCGGGCGGAATTTTACGAGCCGAAAAACGAACGGTGCGAATTGTATGTTTAAATTTTGCGATTACTGCGGCGATGAGTTTTTTACCGAAGATACGCGCCGTGTGGATGGCGGCCGGCTGTGTGTGCGGTGCCTGGAGCGCGGCGTCAAAACAATAGCAAGAAAATAGCAAGGTTAAACGGCCGCTGAACGGCCGGGGAGGTAAGAAATGACAGGTAAGTTGGATATGGTGCTCACTCACTACTGGTTTGACGAAATACTGGCAGGGCGTAAGACTTGCGAATATCGGCGTGTTACGCCGTATTGGACGCGCCGAATCGGCTCTCTTAAAAAAGGCGATTATTTGATTTTCCGTCGCGGGTATACCAATAGATTATTGGCCCGCCGTGTGGAGCGTATTCGCATCCTTGACGGGTGGAAAATACCCAATGACGAGTACAACTTTTTTAAGTGTCCCAATGAAAGTAAGTTTTTTGAAATTAAGTTCGGTTGAATTTTGAGGTTACGGCTGTTTTCCGCCGCATTAGCGGCCCGCTTTGCACGTACGGCAGGCGTGCATCGCATAACAAGCAAAGAGGGTGTAGCAAATGAAAAAAGAAGTTATCGGAAATCAAACGCTGTACTGCGGCAATTCGCTTGAAATTATGGATTTACTGGCAGACACCAGTTTTGACCTTGTCTTAACCGACCCGCCGTATATGATAAACACCAAAAGCGACGGCACGGGCAAAAATGACGTGCTTGACGTGTTTATGGGTTCCGGCACTACGTTGGTAGCCTGCGAAAAACTGGGCCTGCGCGGCACAGGTATTGAAATAAACGAGAAGTATTTTGATATTGCGTGCCAACGTGTTGAGCAGGCCTTGAAAAATCCTGATTAATCAGCTATACTTTGATGTGTGAGGACTGGACGCGGATTAACTTCCGTGCGTTTCCAGTCCTCTTTTTTTGGGAAACTATTTCTGACCTTACCCCCGTCGTTCTGACGGGGTTTTTTATTTCCCCGCAACTAAAAACAATGTGGCAAAAAGACTTACACCAAACAAGCGCAAACTAGCAGAAGCGTTCCTCCGCACGGGGAACGCTACCGCCGCTTATTTGGAAGCGTACCCCAATTTTAAGGGGGCGCGCGAAACGGCCGCCAGCAACGCAAGCCGGATTTTGAAAGAGCCGGAAGTTTCGGCCTATTTGGCAGAACTCGGCGTGCAGGCGGCAAAGCCGACGATTTTGAAACTGTCGGAACTGGGCGAGTTTTGGACGCAAATTATTAAAGACGGCAACCAAGAAATAAAAGACCGTCTGTCCGCGTCCCGCACGCTGGCCCAATATGCTTTTAAGGTCTTTGAAAAAAACGCGCAGGAAGGCGGCGAGCCCAAAGCCGGACAAACTGGCGGGACACTAGCCAAAAGCCCTGATTTTGCGGCGTTTTGCGAGCGTGCCGGGTATTTCCGGCCATTCCCCAAACAGGAAGAACTAGTGCAGTTCGTAAAAGCGGACGGCGCGGGGCTATTGTTAGGGGCGCGCGGGTACGGCAAAACGGATTACGGCGTTATCTGCGGAATTGCGTGGGATTTACTGCACGACCCAACGGACACGTGGCTGATCGTAACCAAGGAAGAGGGGCGCGGCAAAGATATTTTGGGCGAAATCGCGCGCATTTTGCAGACGTGCGGTGCAACGCTGTCGCAGAACAACAGCAAAAACTTGCGGCTTGCCGCACACGGCGGCAAAGACCCAAACGTCGCGGTATTGCCGCTTCGTTCCAAATCGTTCCGCGGGCGCCACCCGAAGCATATCGTTTGCGATGATATTATCACGCCGGACGATACGAGTAAAGCCGAGCGCGACCGGGTGGAGAAGGTGCGCGAGGAACTTATGAAACTGACCGAAAACGTGGTGCTGATTGGGCAGCCGGCACACGCCAAAGACGTATACGCCAAGGTGCGCAAACTGCCCGGCGTGCGCCAAATGGAACTGCCGTACGGGTCTATCCCGCAGTTAGACCACGATTTGGAAGCCCAGCGCGCGGCGGGTATCAGCGAAGCGAGCATACAGGCCAGTTACTTTTTGAAAATTGCCGAAAGCGAACGTATGCCGTTTGCAAATTTGGAATACGCAAATTTCTTCCCGTCGGGCGGCTGTGCGGGTTTTATTGACCCCAGCCACGAGGGGAACGACTATACCGCCCTGGCGTTGACGGTTCGTAATTTTGACCAGCTGATTATAGCGGGTTTTGCGTGGCAGAAAGCGTGGGACGACTGTTTGGAAGAAATTACCGCCGTAATGAAAGCGTTTAACTGCCTTAAATTTGCATTTGAAACAAACGGCGTTGGCAAGCACCCGGTAATGGTACTTCGGCAGGCCGGGGCAAACGTGGCAGGCTGGCGAAGCAGTACCAATAAGCACGCGCGGATTATGAACGCGGCGGCGTACCGCCAAAACTTGCGGCTTGCGCAGTTTTTACCGCCGGAATTAAGCGCGCCGGCATATCGGGAAGCGCAAACCGCGTTTAACGATATGGTGGTAAATTACGAATACAAAGCCGAACACGACGACGCGCCGGACGCTTTGGCTAATTTACTGATGTATGTGGGAGTTTTAACTGATGAGCATAAAGGATATTTTTAGTTTTCAAAAGAAAGACGCGCCGACGGACTATTCCGTTTCGCTGTATTTTCCGCTGGAATATGACAAAAAAAATGCGGATTTTGCGCGTTCGTTCGTGCTGACGCTTTACCGCCGCATTTTGACGGACTGCTTTAATCACGCCGCCAATTTTAAAACGGATAAATTGGGTGCGCTGTGGGATTCCGTTCTTTCTTACGGAGTGGACAAAGGGGCCAAAGGGCTGATTTCCTTTTTGGCGGAAGCCATGACGGCCCGGCAGGAAAAACTCTATTTGAAATTAGACGAGGGCTTTATCCGCCAAGCCACCCAGCAGGAAGAAAAAGAAATCGCCGCTAACCCGCTTAAAAAAGGTGCGGTGTGCCTGTGTTTTAAGGATTTCAAGCAAGCCACCATTTTGCTTGTGCTAGCGTCTTTGGTGGAGCGTTTATTGGAAAACGCCAACGCGGGGCTGAACATTTCCCGCAGTGTGCTGATTCAAATTAACCAATTGCGCGATACGGTGGGCGCGGTCAATTCCGAGAGTGCCATTTCGCAGGCCAAGGCTATTGCGGAGGGCTTAAAAAACGGAAGCGGCGCGCTGTTGGACGCGGCGGACAAAGTGGAAGTGCCCGTATTTAATACCGACCCGCTGGAAAGCGCGCTGGAAACGCTGTACGGGCTGATGAGTTTTTTTACGGGGTTGCCCCGGGCGTACGTGTCGGGTGAACTGACGGGCGGCTTAAACGCAACGGGCGAAGGGGACGCGGAAGCGACGGAGCAGGGCCTTAAATTTTACTTCGCCAGTATTTTTAAACCCGTGTGCGACCAGTTGTTTGGCGTGGATTTGAAATTTAAAACGTCCCAATGGCGTAAACTGTCGGAAATCGCCAACTTGCTGCCTATTTTGGACGCAAGCGACGCCCTGCCCGACAGCTTTAAGGAAGCGCTTTTATCCGAACTGGGGGAGTAAGCCATGGGCGAACGGTTTGACCCGTCTGCGTGGCTGAACAAAGTATTCCCCAAAGGGATAGAAGAGTCCGGCCTGCTTACGGACGGGCTGGATATTAAAAAGCGGTATTTGAAAGCCCTGGTCCGGGCGAGCGGGATAAGCGGCCGCAAGATTACGGCGGAAGTTTATAAAACGGTGGAGTTTTACGCCGAAAAAGAAGAAGCCTTAAAAGCCGCCGGAGAGCGCGCATTCAAGGCGGAAGCGTTAAACGGGCAGGCTCTTTTAACCCAAAGACTTAAAAACTTTTTGGTTTACAGCGAAGTGCAGGAACAAAAGAAGCGGCACAAAGGGCGTATGTACCGCTGGTTGCCGTCTAGTGCGGCGGAGCCGGACCCGGAACACCAACTTTTGTACGGCAAGATTTTCCGCGAGGGAACGGGCGATAAAGACGGCTATATGCCCGGCGAGCGTTGGGGCTGCCAGTGCGGCATGGAGTGGCTGGAAGACGAAGAAATATCACCCAGTACGCCGCAGGAACGTAAGGTATTGGCGCATACGCCCGATAAACTCGCACGCGGAATTGAAGAAGTGTTTGATAGCGCGGTAAGCAAAGGATATTTAAACCGCCCAAAAAATTTAGATATGGGCGGGTTTAGCAAAAAAGCGTTGAGGCTTATTGAGAAGAAAACAGGCGAGAAGCTGACGGGCTTTAAACATGTTTTGCGCGCCGAAGACGTGCGGCACGGAATAAACGCCCACGGAGCGGCAAAAGAACTGGCGAGAGGGCAGATAATCATAACTAAGGATAAGGCTAAACTGCTCCCGCATATTGCGCATCATTTTGACAATGTGATTTTGGAAAACAAAAAAGGAGGAATGAAGCGTTTGAAATTTACAAAAAATATAGGGCGGGAATATACCTACGTCGCCACCATAGGCAAAAATAAAAAGCAGGTTTTATTTAAAACGTTTTATGGAAAGCAATAAAAAAGGAACTTATCAGACAAGGCAAAATGCCTTTTCAAAGGTTAAAAACCTATCCCATAAGTTCCCTCGGGAGCGGGATATGACTTGCACATACCAGAGCATTTAAGCGCCGCCCTCAACAATAGTATAACTAAAAAAGGTTTATTTTTCAAGACAAACGATATGAAAAAATTATTCAAACTGATGTTAAAAAACAACGTACTCCGCGCGCCGGAAGGTGCGGACGGAGCAAACGGCGGCGGAGCGGCGCGCTGGCAACGGTGTACAGCGGCGCGTTTTACCCAGTGCGCACGGAAGCAGCATCGGCCGAAAACTGGGATATCCTGTTTAATTTCACGACGACGGAACACACCAACCGCGTGCAGGATATTGTCGGCAATTTTATTAACAATTACCCGAAAGTATATCTTCAAAATTCCAAACTATGCTTTTTCCCGGATAATGCGGCCCGCATTACCACCCCGAACGGGGCCGAACTGCTGCCCGGTGCCAAATACTGGGCACGCGTAACGTGGGACGGCGCAAAATATGCACTCTACCATTTGGCCGACGACGGGGAACATACCAAAGATACTTTGCCCGAACTTACTGAGTGGGTAAAAGACGGCGAATGGGCGAGCGCGACGGACTGGTACAAAGACATTATGTTTAACTTCTGCCATTCCCGCCAATATCCGGCTGAAACGTTTACGGGCACGGTTCACTTGGACGGTTGCCGCTTCGTCCGCAACGGCATTGTGTTTTGGGAATGGAACGGCAAAAACGGGGATAACTTTGACTTAAATCACAAAACCGGGTGGACGTATAACGGCGGCGACTGGGGCGGCGTGAGCCTGTCGGGCGAACCGTCATGGGAGTGGAACGGCAAAGATTCGCCGGATACCACTATGGACGGCGGCAAAGTGTGGGAACTGGTAAAAGAATTTCCCGGAGCCATTTATGAAAAATCAGGCGTGCGCGCGCTTGTTAAACAAGGCGTCAACGCGGACGGAAGCGTAAAGAATTTCTCGCACGTTTGCCAGCAGGATACGGCGGTGCCGCTGCCTAAGGCGCAGGAGGGCGCGTTTACGGCCTATGTGGACGGGGCAGGAGATGTACGGGTAATGGAAAAGGCGCAATTTGACACTTCCACGCCTTTACCCGGGGTACGGCTGGCGGATTTTGCCATGCAGGAATACATATTGACGACGGTCAAATCCGCCGAGCCTCTGCTGTTGGAGAGCACCCGGGCGGCCGCCCGCAAAATACTGTATGCCGCAGGCCCGGATTTTAGCGCGTATATTTCACTTTCAAACGGAGAATTTAGCGCGCCGGAGGAGGGTTGGATATTTGCTTATAAAGGAGGCGCAGACTATGCAAACTGCCAATTAAGCGTTAACGGGGTGGTATTCCAAAATACAACGTCCGGAAGTTTCAATTCAGGTTCCAGCATGGCTTTCCGTATTAGCAAAGGGCAGACTGTGCATTTGGTGGCAGACGGCGGTTCAATTAAATTCGTTCCGCTTCTGCCGGTGCCGGATAATGATTATTAAGTTTCGTTGTCCATTGCCGCAGGGGCTTCATTTTCGCCCTTGCGGCCTATTGGCCCGGGCTTTGCAGAGCAAACAGGTTGAAGTAACGGTAAAATGCCGCGGGCGGAATGCGAACGGGAAGAGCGTTATCGGTTTGTTTTTGCTGGGCGTTCGGTTTGGCGATGAAGTCGCGGTCATCTTATGCGGAGCCGATAGTCTGCTGGCGGCGGAAGCAATAAATAAATTGGTAAGTCAAAAATTTTTTGAGAGTTAAGGAGGGAAGTATGAAGTTTATTTTTGTCCGACAAAAAAACAGTGCGCGGGTGGCTAAATGGGAAGACTCCCCAAAAAACCGCCACCGCTTGGCGGAGTGGAATATGGTTATAGTTCCTGCAGAGCAGGTGGAGACGGACGAAAGCGGCGAATTTTGGCAGCGCGGCCAAATCCCCGGCAAATCCCCGGAGCAACTCCGTGCAGAAAGAATAAGCGCGCTTCAAAAGTTGCTCAGTGCCTCAGACTGGTATGTAACCCGCTTTGCAGAAACAGGTGTACCCGTGCCGGAGGAGGTAGGCAAGGCGCGCGCAGAAGCGCGCAAAGAGATTGATGCCTTACGCGCACTGGCGGCGGAACAGGGGGCGGCCGATGAAACCGCAGATTAAAGACGTGGTGTATTTGGCGGGGTTGGCGGTGGCCGGGTTATTTTGGTTGTTTACTATGCACGGCCTGCCGCCGCGAGTGGAACGCTTGGAAATAACCACGCGGGAGCTTCAAAAGCGTATTGACCGAAACGATATTAAGACGGATATTATTTTGGACGACGTCAAAACGATTAAAAACTTTCTCCTGCAACGCCACGGAGGGGAATGATGCCAAAATTTTCTAAAACCAGCGAAGCGCGTTTGAAAACGTGCCACCCGGATTTGCAGACCGTGTGCCGGGAACTGATTAAACAGTACGATTTTTCCGTGCTGGAAGGCCACCGGGGCAAAGCCGCCCAAAACGCGGCGTATGAGGCCGAGAACAGCCATTTGCGCTACCCGCACTCGGCGCATAACAAAACTCCCAGTTTGGCGGTGGATATCGCGCCCTATCCCATTGACTGGGGCAATTTGGGACGTTTTAGGGAAATGATTTACCGCTTTGACGCCGTGGCGTGTGTATTGCGCGCCCGCGGCGAAATTCAAAGCCGCTTTGAATACGGCGCATTCTGGCCGAACTTCAAAGATTATCCGCATATTGAAATCAAGGAGAAATAACAATGGAACATATTACGAGTGCTGTTGCGTGGTTGAAAGCAAACTGGGCCGACATTTTGGCCTTATGGGCGTGCATTATCGGCACGGCTGAAATTATCGTCAAATGGACGGACAGCAAAAAGGATGACGAAATTATTGGCAAAGTCCGCGCGGCGGGCGTAAAAATTATCAGTTGGCTGACGAAGTTCGGCTTTGAACAGCCCAAAGCCCCCAAGGAAGCCAAATAATGTGGGCCGTATTAGGCAAAATTGCGTTAAGCGTCGGGGCGGTGTGGGTAATTGCCGCCCTGTCCGCCAAACTGGCGCGCAAAAGCGCGGCCTTGGAACAAGCCGAACGGGAGGGAATAGAGCGTGAAAAAGTGGATAAGATTATTAGGAGTAATTCTGATTTGGGGCGCGACGAGTGCCTTGAGCGGTTGCGCGGGAACGCAGATAAAAAGTAACGCCGCAGTCTGCCGGATACGGTTTGACTATGCAGATCCGGGTATTGAGAGACTAAACTTGCAGAATTTGCAGGCTTTGGTGAACTATAAAGAAATATGCAAATAAAGCACCGAGATGGGTGTAAAAAAGGATTGTTGAAAATAGGTTTTAGGGCAATAAAAATCCCCAGTTTTTCGCTAGGGATTTTTAAATTTACTACATTTTTTACTACACTATCTTCGTAAATACATGCGCTCGGCGGGAGTCGAACCCACATTTCCAGCTTCGGAGGCTGACGCTCTATCCATTGAACTACGAGCGCGATAAAGCGGTTGTTTCTTTTATTCTACAAAATTATGCAAGAGCGTTGGAAAAAATTACCAAAATGAACCACTCCCAACTTTCGCACAGGGCCGTTTCCCGGCGTTTCCATAAGCGCACAAGGGTGCGTTTGTCGGCGTTCGTGCGCGCGTGTGCGGGCCATTTCCCGGCGCTAGTGTGGGGTGCGTGCGCAAGGGCCGTAGCATAAGCGCACAAGGCCATTTTGCGGTGCGTGCGCGAGGGAAAAATTCCCAAAAATCAGGCGTTGGCGGTTTCCGGGCGCGCGCGGAATTTGCGCGGAAGCCCAAAAGCAATGGCTACTAGTGCCCCCGCGCCCAACAAGTACGGGTAATACAGGTATTGCATAATGCTGATGGGGGAAAGCCCCGTCAAACTGGCGGCCATTAACAGTTGCGCGCCGTAGGGAATCATGCCCTGCACAAAGCAGGAAAAAATATCCAACAAACTGGCGGAACGGTTCGGCGCTACCTTAAAACGGACGGCAATTTCTTTGGCAATCGGCCCGGCCATAATCAGGGCAATCGTATTGTTGGCGGTGCATAAATTGGCAAAGCAAATAATGCCCGCAATACTCAGTTCCGCCCCTTTCTGCCCGCGGATGCGTTGGGTCAGTTTTTGGATAATCCACGCCAGGCCGCCGCCGGTGCGTATCATTTCCAACATACCGCCCGCTAGCAGGGTGACGATAATCAGCTCGCCCATGCCGGTTATCCCGGCCCCCATGGAAACCGTCCACTCCCAAATACCAAAACTGCCCAAACACAGGCCCAATACGCCCGAAAGCACCGTGCCCAACAGTAAAACCACCAATACATTTACGCCCATTACCGCGGCCCCCAATACCACCAAATACGGCAATACTTTCAGCCATTCCACATGGGCGGGCTCAAAGGCATTGGCGGCCCCGCTGCCCAGTAAAATATATAGTAGTGTGGTAATAAACGCCAGGGGCATTACAATCTTAAAATTGGTTTTGAATTTGTCCGACATTTTGCACCCTTGCGTGCGGGTGGCTACAATGGTGGTATCGGAAATAAACGAAAGGTTATCCCCAAACATAGCGCCCCCCACGGTGGCGGCAATTACCAAGGCCGGGTTTAAGCCCGTTTTGGCGGCAATCCCCGCCGCTACCGGGGCCAAGGCAACAATCGTGCCGACGGACGTGCCCACCGAAACGCTAATCACGCACGCGGCTAAAAAAATACCGGCCGCCAACACGTTGCCCGGCAAGACGGAAAGCGTCAAATTGACGGTGGCATCCACCGCGCCCATGGCTTTGGTGGTTTGCGCAAACGCGCCCGCCAAAATGAAAATAAGCACCATGAGCATAATGTTGGGGTTCGCCGCCCCTTGGCAGAAAGTTTCTATCCGCTTATGCAGGTTGCCTTTTTTAGCCATGGCTACCGCCACGATGGAAGAAATAACAAAAGCTACCGTAATGGGCATTTTGTAAAAGTCGCCCGCCAAAACGGAAACGACCAAATAGGAAATTAAAAATACGCCCAGCGGCACTAATGCCCAGGCATTGGGTTTTATATCTGTTTGCATGGAGTCCTTGGGGGCGGCCTTGCGGATAAAACTGCGTGCCGCCGCGTAAAATTACTTATATATTATATGAAATTTGCCCCCTGTTCCGCCCCAAACGTGCCGGGCGGGGCCAAAAAATCATACAATAAAAGTATGAAAGCCGCTATTATTACCATTGGGGATGAAATTCTGCTCGGGCAGATTACGGACACCAACTCCCGCTTTATTGCGCGGGAACTGGCCGCGCTGGGCGTGGAAACCGTAGAAATGTTTACGGTTGCCGACGAACAAGCCGCCATTGTGCGCGCGTTGGACACGGCCTTTTTGCGGGCCGATTTACTGTTTATTACCGGGGGGCTCGGCCCCACGAAAGACGATTTAACCAAAAAAACATTGGCTGAATATTTCCATACGCCGCTGGTGTTCAATCCGCAGGTGTACGCATGGTTGGAAGAAATGCTCCTGCCGCGGCGGGGGGAAGTAAACGCCTACAACAAAAGCCAGGCCGTCTTGCCGCAAGATTGCACCGTTTTACGCAACCGCAAAGGCACGGCTAGCGGTATGTGGTTTGAAAAAGACGGCCGGATTGCCGTTTCTCTGCCCGGCGTTCCGTTTGAAATGGAACACCTGATGACGGAGGAAGTCCTGCCGCTTTTGCGGAAAAAATGCGCTGAAAAACTGCTTGCGTACCGCCTGTTGCACGTTTTTAATATCCCGGAGGCGGAATTAGCTATGCGCTTACAGGCGTTTGAGGCGCAACTGCCCGCCGGGGTGGGGCTTGCGTATTTGCCGTCTGTGGACGAAGTAAAACTCCGCGTGACGGCCAAAGGCTCGGCCCTGCCGCTACTGGACGGACAAACCGAAAAATTAAAAACCTGTTTACACGGGTTGCACTTTACGGAGGGGGAAACGTCCGGCTTGGTGGAACGGTTGGCCGCCGTGTTCACACAAAAAAAATTGACTTTAGCCAGTGCCGAAAGTTGCACCGGGGGCAATATTGCCCATTGGATTACCGCCTTGCCCGGCGCCAGTGATTATTATTTGGGCGGGGTGGTTTCTTATGCCAATCAGGTAAAAGCCGGCGTGTTGGGCGTCAGTACGGACGACCTAAAAACCCACGGCGCGGTGAGCGAGCCGGTAGCCAAACAAATGGCCGCAGGCGCGCGGCGGGTGACGGGGGCGGATTGGGCCGTTTCCACTACCGGTATAGCGGGCCCCGGCGGCGGCACGCCGGAAAAACCCGTCGGCACGGTGTGGATTGGTGTGGCCGGGCCGCACGGCGTGGAAGCGCGCAAATTTTTGTTTTCGTCCACGCGGGAGCGCAATATTGGCAAGGCTTCCGCACAGGCGTTGGAATGGGTACTGTCCGCCGTTTTGGAAACCAAATAAGGAGATATTAAAAATGACTTTATGGCAAGAAATTTATAATTTAGGCATTGTGCCGCTTATCGGCAAAGTAAGCCCGGCAGAATCGGGCGATTTGGCCCGCGCGTTGGCGCAAGGGGGCTTAACGGCCGCCGCTATTACTTTGGACGGCGAAAAGGACGTTCAGCAGGCGCGCGCTATGGCCGGGGCGGTAAATGGGTTTAAGGTGTTTGCGTACGCCGTTAATGACGCCGAATCGGCCCGCCGTGCGGTGGGAGCCGGGGTGTGCGGCGTGTTTACGCAAAGCGCGGACGAAGCTGTGTTGCAGCCGTTGGCTCAAGCGGGGGTGGAATGTTTGCCGGTGCCGTCGGTTGTAAAATTTGCCAAATTGGCCGATTATTTTTCCTGCGGGCGGGTGGCACCCTGTTTGTGCCCGGATTTGGAAACGCAGGAGTTATTGGGGAAATCCTATTTTGATGCCGTTGTGCGCCGCACCCGCCAGGCGGTAAGCGCCATGTTGGGGTTTGATTTGCGCCATGTGGGCATTAATCAGCCGGATGCGGAGTCGTCCGCCCGCACCGCCGGAGAGTTTGAAAGTTTGTTCGGATTCACCCGTACGGACCGCGGCGGCGCGTATTTTGCCGGAGAAGTGGTGGAAGTGATGAAAAAGAAATTCTACGGCGAACACGGCCATATTGCCGTGGCGACGAATGATGCCGGGCGCGCGGCGTATTTTTTGCAGAAGCAAGGGGCGGTGTTTAACTGGCAAAGTGCGGGGTATGAGCCGGACGGCAGTTTGCGGGTGGTGTATTTGGCGAAAGAGATTGGCGGGTTTGCGGTACACATTTTGCAACGGCCTTAGTGGATGTACGGCATTTGGTAAGTGGGGATTTCAATGCGCGGGGAACAAAATAACATTTTGTTCCCCGTTCGCATTTCA
>OQVL01001149.1_pt1 | contig 15518 bp, 12 predicted proteins | sample 1691501 | NCBI WGS metagenome assembly OQVL01 (sample SAMN03418253, study PRJEB22391) | human gut metagenome | biome: human-gut; feature: organic feature; material: feces | host: Homo sapiens | place: Tanzania | collected 2013-01
GGGCAACAGCGAACTCGACTTCAACAACGCTGCCGGAGCTGTTATGCAGTATCTTACAGAAACTCAGAAAACCTCTATGGATCATATCACGTCGATAAAACCATATATAACAAATCATTATATGCTTCTCGCCCGCGAACGTGCCGCCCACGTAGACGGCCGGCGGCGCGTAGTCGCCCAGCCAGTACTCCACCGTCTGCATGAACTGGTTCGCGAGATCGCCGCTCGTCACCGTCATCATGCCCGTTCTTCCGGAGAAATTCTTCTTCTGCGTCGACGTACCGCGCAGACCCTGCTTCCAGTAGACGGCGACATACGGGAATTTCCCGCTCACATGGCGGGTGAACGACTTCACCTTGCCGTGTTCGCCAGACGTTCCGTAACCGAAGACGAAATAGTAGCCGCGTTCCTTCTGCCAGGCGTAGCCGGCCGGTGTGTTAAGCGCCGTTTCAAGTTTCTTGCAGTACGCGCAGCCCTTGTTTGCCCAGAACGCGACGAGCGGCACGTTGTCCGCATCCGCCTTCGCCTTGATGGCCGTGAAGTTTGAGTTCCACTCGCCAGCCTTGAAGGCGGGGTCGTTGCTGTAGACGAGCCCGCCGTCGGCGACCTCGCCCCGCAGGGGGGCCGTCACAAGGCAGAGGACGAGACCGCAGAGTCCCGCCCAGATGCCCGTTCCGTGTGTGGTGTGCTTCATGGATTCTCCTTCTTCTTGGATGGCGTCGTGGACGTACGCCGCGTGAACAAGTCTTTTCCGTGGGGGTAGGCGACCTTCGCCGTCGCGCGCAGACGCCGCACGAGGTCGTCGAAGAGGTTTTTCGCGTGGGCCGCCTTCGCCGTCGCGACCAGCTCCTCCGCCGTCGGGTAGTCAATCATCAGCGGGAGGCGAAAGAAGATGCGCGAGACGGCGTAGGAGCCGTCTTCGTCCCGTGCGTCGAGGCGCGCGATCATGAGCCCGTTGTCGCCTTCGACGGGCGGCGTGAATTCGCCGGGCTTCAGGTTCTTGAGGGCGGCGAGCAGGGCCGGATCGTCGCGCAGGAACGAGTCGTCGATCATCCCCCACGCACCGTCCTCCGCCACTTCGTCGGGGATTTCGGTGTGCGACCGGGCAAGCGCCTTGAAGTCGCCACCCGCCTTCAGCTGGTTCCAGACGTTCGTCGCCCGTGCGTAAATCAGCGTGTTCGTCTGCGCCATGACGGCATTGTAGGCGCGCATGTCGGCCAGTTCGCGCTGAATGGCCTCCGGGGGAAGATTCGTGGGCGACCGCGCCACGAGCGCGTCCTCGATCGCCTGGCGCAGGGCCTCGCCGCGGATCTGGTCGCGAAGCTGCGCCGCATCGACGCCGGGGACGGCCAGCAGCATATCCGGGCGAGGCGGTTCCGTTACGCCGGTTTCCTGTCCGATGGCTTGCAGCTGGTTCAGCAGAAAAAGTGCATTCTGCCGGTTGACAGTCAGCGAAGCTCCGTCGGAATCCTGAAAAACAATTTCAATACGCATGGTCAGCGAACCGCGGCTGATGCGTACTGCGGTCAGACGCCGTATTTCAATTTCTGCCGCCAGCATTTCCTTGGGCAGATTCAATTTGAGTTCAAACTGTTTGCGGTTGACGGAAGAAACTTCCGTGCGGAAAAGAATTCTGCCGTCGGCGGATGCCGCTTCTCCGCGTCCGAATCCGGTCATGCTTTTCATGGTCTGTTCTCCGGTTTTCCGGTTTCATCCGGACCTTTCTGATAGATTCCGATGGTATATTCGTTCAGCTGGCTGGCAGGAATAATCATGCCGCAGGCGGGAGTCCATCCTGCCGGATCGTCGGTTGAACCGAATCCGGCGATCACAATGCGCTTTGCCGGGTCATCCGCCTGCCAGATCACGGAATACTGACGGCGGTCGCGCTTCTTTTTCAGCGAATCCAGAAAGTTTTTCCATTCTTCCGCGCCGCCTTCGAGCTGTTCATCAAACATATATTCCAGATCAAACGATGTTTCCCGGATTTCCGCCTCGGAATAACGGACCCGGACATTTTCCATTCTGGACAGGTACAGCATGTTGTTGACCGCATAATCGGATGCCGCCGATTTCGCCGCTTCGTAAACCGCGCGGACTGGCTGCGGATTCTTCAGTATGACTTTCAGCGGTTCCCAGTACTGGAGATCGCGCTGCCCGTGTCCTATGGCAATAACGGAATATCCGGTTTCGGGCGGTGTCCAGACAAAATTGGCGGAAATGAGGTCCAGCCCCGCATTGGTCTGCGGCGTGTAGACGGTATTGCGCGGCAGATGTGCATATTCAAACAGCGTCAGTCCATGGTGTCCGAAAATATTGCCGATCTGCACAGTGGGCGCGGCATAACGGATATAGTTTCGGGTGGTTTCCGGCAGCATCCGGGTATGTTCCAAAGTGAAAGCGCGGGCTTTTTCCAATGCTTCTTCCTGACTGTCCGTCCGGCAGGCGGTCAGAAGCACCAGCATCAGCAGAAACAGCCATCTGAATTTTATAAATGACCTCATGTTTTTTCCTTTCATTCGTTCAACGAAAGTAATATAATGCCGTTTCCCGGCTTCCGCAATCGCTTTTGCTGTCTATCTTCCATATTTTCCATGTAAAAAAACCGGACAGGCATCAGAACCGGTCCGGTTTTTCAATGGCTTCCGTAATCAGGAACGGATCAGCTTCAGCAGCTCATCGCGTTTCGTTTCCATGGTCTTTTCGTCCGCCGCTTCCACAATGAGACGCAGCAGCGGTTCGGTATTGGATGCCCGGACATTGAACCACCAGTTGGAATATTCCGAGGAGATGCCGTCCAGCTCGAACATGTGTCCGTCCGAATACTTGGAGCGGATTTTGTCCATGATGGCTTTGACGTCGGCGACTTTGGAATTGATTTCGCCGCTGGAGAAATATTTGCGGAGCGGAGCAACCAGTTCGCTGACCGGTTTGTTTTTCCGGCAGATCAGATTTGCCAGCTTGATCATTGCCAGACCCTGGGATTCCGCCATGTAGTTTTCCTTGAAGTAATAGTGCCCGGAAAGTTCACCGGCGAACACGGCTCCGTACTGACGCATCTGCGCTTTGATGAAAGCGTGTCCGACGCGGGACATGATCGGTTTTCCGCCGTTGGCTTCGATGCATTCCTTGACCGCCCAGCTGCTGCGCAGGTCATAGAGAATCGGCACGGTTCCGGCTGCTTTTTCGGACAGAATATCCTGGGCAATCAGAGCCGTGAACAGATCCATCTGAATGATCTGACCTTTGTCATCAATGAATCCGCAGCGGTCGGCGTCGCCGTCGAAAGCCGCGCCGAAATCGGCACCGACTTCCACCACTTTGGTGCGGATGGCCTGAAGCGTATCCTGTTTCAGCGGATTCGCTTCGTGATTCGGGAAGGTGCCGTCGAGCTTCTTGTACAGCGGGACAATATCGAAGAAATCTTCGATTCCGGCAATTTCATATGAACCCATGGCGTTGGCATAGTCAACGACCACTTTCAGCTTGCGGGTAACATGTGCATGGGAGCGGAGAAACTGTGCGTATTCCGCGGAAATGTCGAACGTGGAGACCGTTCCGGTGCGTTCCGGCTTGACCCATTCGTTGCGGTTGACCAGAGCCTCGATATCGCCGATACCGGTCTGGCCGCTGAGCGGAATCGCCTGTTCACGGCAGATCTTGAATCCGTTCCATTCCGCGGGGTTGTGCGACGCCGTGATCATGACGCTGGCGTCTGCACCGAGTTTGCCATTGGCATGATAACACATCGGAGTGGAGCAGAGCCCCAGGTCAATGACATCGGCACCCTGTTCGGTGATGCCGCGCACCAGCGCATGGAACAACGGAGTGGAATGCGGGCGCATATCCCGGCCGATCACCACTTTTTTCGCGTTCAGAAACACGACAATGGCGCGTCCGATTTTTTCCGCGATTGTTTCGTTCAGCTGCTCCGGGAAAATTCCCCGGATATCGTATGCCTTGAAAATTCCAGCCATGCAAATCCTCCGTTGTTGCCAGGTTTTTTCTGATTTTCCGAATAATTCGATTAACATACAGCAGAAATGAAATATTGTCAAGTCCGCGATTGCAGAAACAGCTCTGAAGAATCATTTTTTCCGCGGAAGAAAACTTTCCCCGGGCGGAAATTGATTGTTCTTCCAGACGATGGGGGGTGCCGCCGCTGCAAAAGCAGTTTTCCAATATGCCGGAAAGGTCGATTGTTTCCACAGGATCCGGGCAGACGTTCAGCCGTCTGCGATTGAAATCGCAAAATGCTGTCTGATGACAGGGGTGGAATCCATCTTGTTCATATATCTGCGGACCGTGCGGCGGCAAGGCTTGACGTGCCAAGTCCCCTCAATGCACTCCAGCCGCGCTTTGGATGCGCCGAAGACGAGGAACCGCTTCGGGCGGTTCCTGTCTGCCGGCCGCCGGAACCGCGATAAAACCTCATTCCGTAGCAGCGACAATGTCCCGGATCTGCTCCTCCAGACTTTGCGTTTTCCGGAACACCAGCCGGAGGGAAATTTCCACGGCGGCAATCGCTTTCCGATAAACCGGCGGAATCCTGTGCAGGCGATCCGCGAATTTTTTTCTGAAAAGCGGCGGCAGATGCGCGAAAATCACTCCGTCCGTAACCAGCTCCGGGCGGGAATCCAGCATGGTGAACAGCAGTTGTTTATACTCGTTGAGCCGGGCGGCGAGCTGATCGCTGAGTTCGGTCATGGGGACGGAACGGCGCAGTTCAAATTCATGGAACAGCCATTCCGCCTCGCGTTGTGCGCAGAAAGCCAGCCGGTCCATGATTTCAGCAACCAGTTCCGCATGGATCGCGGCAAATTCGTTTTTATCCAGCAGAAGCCCGCTCAGAATTTCGTAAGAGGAGGTAATCACGCCGCACTTGTTTGCGGAGGAGTCTTTGACAATTACAATCCCGAGTTTCTGCAAAGCAAGACGCGCTTCGGGCGTGATGAATGAATTCGCGCCTTCGACAATCGCCTTTGAGCTTGGCTTGCCGTTCGGAGCATAGCGTCCGCAGTTGCCGGCATTGATGGTCTGCGGACGTCCGCCGCAGGGGATGAAAACATCCGCTTCGTGGCAGATGTTCTCCTGAAACATCCTCATGAAATCGTCGCGTGCAATTTTTGTATGCCGGAGTTCCCCGCCGCTGACGGAAGCCATCGGGTAACGGGAATCACCGTCGGGCTGATTGAAGATCATGAATGCGCCTTCGCCCCTGAGTTTCGCCGGATCGAAAGAATCCAGGTTCGCGCAGTGGACGAGACGTGAAAGTTCTCTGCGGTCGATTCCTGCGGGATCGAAGATCGCCGCCGGTCCGTCCGTCACGGCCACGATGCGAAGTCCCGGCATGCGATAGGTGCCGTCCTCATTCACGGCATTCAGCAGTTTGATCATATTCCCGGCAACATCCCCGTAGGGACCGCCGGAAAGCTTTACGCTGAAACCGTCATGTTCCGGATTGATCTTCAGATGCCGGAGCGTGCGCAGAAGATACTGGAACACCCCGAATGAAGTTACCCCGTAGTGTTTGTGGTTGATTCCGGTGTCCATTTTGCCGGAAATCACCCCTGACCCGAGCGTATACCCGTCTTCTTCGGCACGGTCTCCCATCCATGAGATCATCTCGTCGGTCATATTTTCATCCGGTCCGATTTCGATGATGTCCGCGCGATGGGTGAAGTCAACGATCTTTCCGTCCCTGAGCTTTCCGTCCGCCCCATAATTGATGAGCTGGAGAAATGCCTCGAAAACAGCACGCTGGGCAGCCCACAATTCCGTCTTGAAATCATACTCGCCGTTCACTTTGAGAAGCGTCACCAGCTTCGAGCCTCCCTCGTAAATGTCCTTGTTCTTCTTGTGCTGAGTATTGGCAAGCACGAAACATTCGCGGAAAAGTTCGCTGCGCGCCTGCTCGAAGGAATCGCCGCTTTCCAGAAGGCTTTTCACCGGTTTCGGTGCGACGGTCCGCCAGCCGCCGCGGGCGATTTCCGAAAAGCGGATCTGGAATCCGCTCACATTGCGCCGCCAGAAAAAGAAGACGCCGAACGGACGTTCCGGCGGAAACGCCTTGCCGTAAGATTCGGAAATCGATTCATAATGGCGCATGAAAGCCGGGTCAAGCCCGAAGGCGAGAGCCGTTTTCTTTTCGGAATAATAGTTGCTTTTCAGGATGCTGCAGATGAAATCCGTTACGGAGAAGAGCACGACTTTCACCTTTGCGTCCTTCTCCGCCATGCCGCTGTTGATGTTCGCAATCTCTTCGCGGACTTCCTGGATCGCATTGCCGAAATCCATGGAGGGACCGTCCGGATGGAATTTTGATTCAAAAGCGTCGGCAAGTCTGCGCAGAACCTCCGGATATGTCGCCATGAAACGCTGGATTTCCGGCAGGGAATAGGCGTTGCGGTCCACGAAAGAGAGTTGCGAATGGACAAATTCGGATGCCGCGCGCAGAAGGTTGACCGAAGCACAGCAGAACTCGTTGCGGACCAGCAGTTCCCGTTCAAAGAGATCGAACTGCGGACTCCAGGCGAGTTCATTCAGTTCGCGTTTGAGATTGGTCAGCTTTTCCGGCGCATCCGCCCCCGGCTTTGCGGGGACGATATAATATGTGTTGACGCGCACCGCCTTGCTCCGGAAATCATCAGGCGCGCCGCCGGCGGTGAAATTGCGCAAATAAGAGCGCGTCACCTTGAATCCGCTTGCCTCAAGCTGTTCAAGAGTCTGCGCATAGTAGCCTTCCGAACGGGCGACGACCGCAACCGCCATCGTGACACGGTATTCGTTCCCGCCGATGTTTTCGATTTCCGTCAGGGAATAGTCGCGTTTCCGCACCTCGCAGACCAGACGCAGGCGTTTTGCAATCCGTTCAAGGTCAAGGTCATCGACATCGCGCCAGCTGATGGATTCTATTGTTTCCTTCAGATTTTCGGGAAGCCGGTCATGAAATTTCCGGTATTCCGACTCAATCTGCCCGCTGCTGAACAACGGCTTCATTTCCGGACCGGGAACTTCCTTCATGATCTGCTCGATCACGATGATCCCGCCGGAACCGTCAAGGGGCGCCGACTCATGAATAATCGAACGCAGAATCCGTTTCCCCGCAAAGAAACGGCTGGTGTGGACCGGATTGCAGGTTTCGCTTTTGAGATAAACCATCAGGACCCGGTCCGGACGTTCAATCATCTGGATGCCGGATTTGTTTTCCAGTTCCGCCGCCATCGGAAGAATTGCGGCAAGATCCTCCGTCGAGATGCTTTTGAAAAAATAAGACGGCATGACCCGTTTCAGGCGCGCATAGCTCTCTTCAAGCTTTCCCTCCTGAACCTTGAAAATCTGTTCCAGTGACTCATTCGCTTTCATCTTTATCCCTTCCTTTCCGGTTTCAATTACATGAACTGCTCTTTTCCCCCAGTCATATCGGCATTTACAACTGTTTTTCAATAGGGTAATTTCAAAAGTTTTTCATTTCGGGACTTGAAAAAAACACACAGCCGGTTCAAATTACCTTTCAGTCTGTCAAACAAAACCTATCATAGAAGGATGAATATGAAGGAGCTGCACGAAACATACCTTAGCATACAGATGGCACTTTTTCCAATGGAGAAAGAAGAAAAAATTAATTTTTACGGGAAAATAAAGGAATTTTACGGTTTTGACACGAAAAAACGTCAAAATTTTTGAAATGGACTCTTGCTTGAAGAGTTATATGCGAACTGAAAAATTGAATATGAGGGAGACAAATGGCACAGGATACCATCACCATCAATCCGACCGCAGTCAATAATGACGTTTTTCTGACAGGGGACAGCGCAGCAGTGCCGTCTGCTCCGGTTTCCTCCGCAGTTTCCGCGTCCGCCGCGCCGGAACAGGGGAAAAAACAACCCAGCATTTACGGAGAAATCCCCAATATTCCCACGCAGGAAGCGGTGGACGGCATCCGTTTTGACTTCAACCACGGAATCCGTATTCTGTTTCCCCGCAACGACAAAGAATATCATGTGACTTTTTCCGATATTGACACCGGAATTGTTCTGTATTCCGCGGACACGGTGCCGGGGGCGTATGTCACCAGCATCAAAAAATTCTTCATCCGGTTCCGGCTGGTCATTCATGAAAAAGGCGGCAGGGAACCGATTTTCACCCATGATTATGATGCGACGGGCAAAGAAGTCATGATTCAGCTGCCGGTCGGCACCATCGGAGATTCCATCGGCTGGTTCAGCTACGTTGAACGTTTTCAGCAGAAACATAAATGCAAACTGGTCTGCGTCATGACCCCATGGATTGCGGAAATTGTCAAGGGGCAATACCCGGACATCACGTTCATCGCTCCGGAAGAAACCAAAAATTACAAACCGTATGCCTGTTATTATATGGGCTTGTTCTTCAAGGGAGATGTAGACAACCAGCCGATTGACTTCCGTTATATCGGGCTGCACAGAACAGCAGGCTATATTCTCGGCGTCGATCCGTCCGACCTCCCGCCGCGGTTCAATCTTTCCGCTCCGCGCAAAATCAAGGAAAAATATGTCTGCATCGCCGCCCAGAGCTCCAGCCAGGCGAAATACTGGAACAACCCCTACGGCTGGTATGAAGTCGTCAAATTTCTCAAGGACAACGGATACCGCGTGCTCTGCATCGACCGCGACCGCGTCCACGGCACCGGGCTGAACTGGAACCATATTCCCTACGGCGTTGAAGATTTCACCGGTCAGCTGCCCCTTCAGGAACGGATCGACCTCATCAAGGACGCCGACTTCTTCATCGGTCTCAGCTCCGGGCTCAGCTGGCTCGCCTGGGGATGTAAAGTCCCGGTCATCATGATCTCCGGCTTCACGCACCCGACCAACGAATTCGCCACGCCCTACCGCGTCATCAACTATCACACCTGCCACTCCTGCTGGAACGACATGCGCATCGACTTCGACCACTACGATTTTCTCTGGTGTCCGCGTCACAAAGGCACCGACCGTCATTTCGAGTGCACGAAGCTCATCTCCGCGGAGCAGGTCATCACCATGATCAAAAAGGTTCCCTCCTTCCGTCCGAAAGAGGAGGAAAAAGGGAAGAAAAAATAATTCTTCCGAAACCGGCCGTTTCTCCGCTTCCCCGCAGAGAGACGGCTTTCATTTTAAGAAAAGAGGATTCGTATGAACGAACAGAAAACAGCGCAGGCGCTTCTCATCATTGACATGCAGAACGATTTTGTACACCCGGGAACGCCCGTTCATGTCGCAGGCGCGGAGGCAACCGTTCCCGTCATCCGCAAACTGCGGGAATCCTGCAGGAAACATGAGATTCCTGTTTTCCATGTCATCCGCTCCTACAGCGCGGACGGGCTCACCGTGGAGCGCGCACGCCTTGCAGACTTCCGCCGCACGCCGTTCGTCGTCCCCGGCACCCTCGGAGCTGAAATCATCAAGGAACTCACGCCGGAAGCGGGTGAAAAGACCGTCATCAAACCGCGCTACAGCGCATTTTTCCAGACCAGTCTTGATCTCATGCTGAAACGGCTCGGCGTTGAACGCGTCCTCGTCAGCGGAACGCAGTACCCGAACTGCATCCGCGCAACCGTCAACGACGCGCTTTCGCTGGACTATGCGGTCAGCGTCATCACCGACGCCTGCAGCGCAAAGACCGAAGCCGTCGCCGCGGCGAATATTCTCGACATGCGCAACCTCGGCGCGGAGTGCATCACCTTCACCGAATGGGAAAGCAGACAGCGCTGAGCGTCAGCCGCGCACCAGAATCACACGGGCGCTGCGCGGCGGCAAAGTCAGGGCATCTCCGCAGACCGCCTCTCCCGTCCAGAAATCCGTCCAAACTCCGGAAGGCGGGAACGCATACATCCGGCCAGAATCATTCCAGTTGAAATAACAGTGCAGGGTTCCTTCCGGATGCGGAATCGTGCCGTGACGGAACCCTGGATCGGAAAACGCCGCCGTCCGCCCGTACATTGAAACGAGTTTGCGGATCACCGCCGCCGATTCCGCCGACACCTGCTCCGGGATATCGCTCGAAAGCAGCATTCCACCGGATGCAAGAATGTGCGCGCGGTGAAAGGAAAACTCGTTTTCCGAAAGCGAACTCTGCGGAACATCCACCAGTTCACCGCCGGGGCCGACCACCGTTTTGGACAGATTCTCCAGCACCAGACAGTCAGGATCGTTGATCCACAGCTTCCCGTTCTGCCAGTTGCGCGAAAAACATTCGCGGGCAAGAGCCTTGAAGTGCTTCCAGGTGCGGGAAATATCACCAGTAACCCGCATTGCCGAACAGGTTCCGAGCGAAGGCCACATCGGAGCGTTGCAGCCGAGAATGAGAGCTCCGGCTCCAGCCCCCTCCGTCAGAGCCTCCATCCCGCGGCGGAACGCTTCGGCACGCGTCAGGGAGCGGTCATGCCGGACACCAAACGGAAGACAGCCCCAGACCGTCGCATCCAGTTTGAAATAACGGCAGTTCCACTCACGCCGCATCGTCCGGAAAACCGTGCGGAGATAATCGCACGCGGCGGGAACGGAGGCGTCGAGCATATACCAGGGAGCGCATCGCCAGCCGCCGAAAGAGCAGCGGTCGGAACGCAGCGGCGCACCGGACTCATCCATCACAAACCAGTCCGGATGTTTCCGGAACAGCTCCGAATTCTCCTCCGCTATGAACGGCGCGACCCAGATCGCCGGCTCCAGCCCGAGCTCCGCAATTCTGCGGCAGAGCAGCGCGACGCCCGACGGAAAGTTCGGATGCGGAATCAGCCAGTCCCCCATATGCGCCTGATAACCGTCGTCGATCTGAATAAAACGCAATTCGGGGAATTTTGCTTTCATCAATCCGGCGCTGCGGAGAATATCGGACTCCGTAACCTCCGGGCCGTAGCAGTACCATGAGCACCAGCCGGTGACAGGTTCGGAATACGGCAGCGGCGGATGATTCGCGGCAAGACGCGCGGCAAACTCTGCAAGCTGTTCCTCGCGTCCGCCCGTCCGGGAAAGATAAAGCTCTTCCAGCTCAAGAGAGCCATGCGCGGGGATTTCAGTTCCTTCGCAGTCGACGGCGAACTCAATGCGCTCGCGGTTGAACCGGATTTCATTTGTGAACCGCCGGCAGGAAGAAAAGCCGCCAAGCACAGGAGAACCTGCCGAAGGGAAAAGATGAAGCAGATTGTAGCAGGTGAAAAATCCTTTGCAAACCGGCAGACGGTAATGGTCGCGGTCGGTGTAGGCCGTCGATTCGATCTCCTCCAGCGTTCCCCAGTATTGCGAAAGCATGTTGAAGCCCTCGCCGTAAATGCGGGTATCGGCGGGAAACGTATGCGGGAGGCTCAGAACAACCGCTTCGCGGATACGGCAGGGCTTATCGCCGCGGTTGACGATGCGGAAGGAACGAAACGCTCCATTGCAGGTTTCGATCAGTTCCAGCGCGTCCGGCTCCACGCCGGCAGCGGTGATGCGGAAAGATTTTTTTTCAAAAAGAAACATGGCTCGTCCTTGCATTTATGTTTTTCTCACGCTATAATATAGCACAAAGCCGGGAGGAATAACATGTCCAAATCTACAAAAAACATATCCAATTCCATGAAACATCAGGGATTTCTGCAAATCCGCAGCACTGCCTGTCCTGAAGCGGAAAAATATCTGGCGCCTTTCGGGATCCTCTGCGGAGGAACCGCCGCGATCCGCGCACCGTATGAAATGGTGCGGACCGGCGGAAGCGAACGGCGGCACTGGACGCTTTGGCTGATTCATGAGGGAACTGTGGAATTTGAAATCCCCGGCAAACGCTTCACCGCCCCGCCGGGAACATCCCTGTTCATGTGCTCCGATACAAACCGGCGCTGTGTTGTGCGTGAAGGAATCTTCCGCCACACCTATTTCTCCTTCACTCCGCGACCAGGCTGGGAACAGACGGTCACTCCGTCGCTCTACGCAGAAGAGATCGAAGCGCTGATAAACCTGTTCGTCCGCTTCCAGATAGAGAAATCCGCTCCGGCCGAGATGCAGCACATTGCAGAACTGCTGAACGACTGTCTCCAGAGGGAGCTCAAGGCGCCGCATCTGGCGGGACGCATCCGGCGGATGATCGAGCTTGTGGAATCCTCCCCCGCGCACAAATGGACGGTTGACGAACTGGCGCGCAGACTCAACATGTCCGTCTCCCTGCTCTATCAGCGGGTCAAGGAACAGTGCGGACGCTCCCCCGGGGAACTGATCGACGAAATCCGCTTTCAATTTGCCTCTGAAATGCTTCTCCGCACCGACGCCAAACTGGATGAAATCGCGGCGCAGACGGGGTACTCCAATGCGTTTGCTTTTTCCAAAGCATTCACGCGCCATACGGGGAAATCACCGCGGGAATATCGGAAAGAGCGGTAAAAAACATTATACTTTCATCATTTCTTGAATATTTTCGCTTCCGCGATTTGCCAAATGTAAGAAAGTGTGGTAGATTAAGCTCCTACATACTGAAGCTGTTACGGAGTGCGGTTGCAATTTATGCAGAAAAATAAAATAAAAGTCTACTTTCTGGGATCGGGCGCGTTCGCGGTTCCTTTTCTCGACGCGCTGAACAAGGCGGAAAATATCGAACTGGTCGGAGTCGGCACCCAGCCGGATAAGCCGTCCGGAAGAAAGCGTCTGCCTAAACCGACCCCGCTTGGAGGATTCGCCGACGCGGTCGGAATTCCCTGCCGCAGAGTCGAATCGGTCAGTTCCGATGAATTCATGCAGCTGATGAACGAACTTGTGCCCGATCTCGTCGTCGTGGTCTCCTTCGGTCAGCTCCTGCGCGAAAAACTTCTGAACTTCCCGCGTCTGGGATGCCTGAACGTTCACGGTTCCATCCTGCCGAAATACCGCGGAGCCTCCCCGCTTGCAACCTCCATTCTCTCCGGTGACAAAGTAAACGGAATCACCTTCATGCGCATGGACAAAGGGCTGGACACCGGGCCGGTCTACTCTGTCGTGACCATGGACGTTCCGCCTTCGATGAACACGCAGACCCTTGAGATTGCTCTCTCCGAGCTCGGCTCACGGAACATTACGGGAATCATCGACCGCATCGCCGAAGGGCTTCAGCCGGTTCCGCAGAACGAACCGGACGCCACTTTAACCCGGAAGATCCACAAATCCGACGGTTCGGTTCACTGGGATGAACCCGCCGGACTGCTCGAACGCAAGGTGCGCGCGTACTACCCATGGCCGGCTTCCACTTTCCGCATCAACGGAAAGAACGGACTCATGTCCATCAAAATCACCGAAGCCCGCGTTCTCCCCGAATCCGGCTCGCCCGGAACCACACTCGCCTGCGATAAAAAATGGATCGTCGCCTGCGGACAGGGCGCACTCGAACTCGTCCGCGTCATCCCGGAAGGCTCCCGCGAAATGAACGCCGCCGATTTCCTCCGCGGCTTCAACAACCCGGAAGCCGTCAGACAGGTCTTCGACGGTCCTCCGCCGCCGGAGCCCAAAAACACTCCACAGGAAAAGAAAACCAATTCATGAAAAACAAAAAACAGATCATACTGAACTGCGAAGAGCTCGAAACACGTTTCGCTCTCCTGCGGAACGGAAGGCTCGAAGAGTATGAGATCGAACGGCGCGACGAGGACGAGCTTGTCGCCGGGTCCATCTACCTCGGGCGCATCACGCATCTCGAAAAGAAACTCGAAGCAGCCTTCGTCGATATCGGCGCCGTCAAAAACGGATTCCTGCATTACAAGGACATGCTCCCCGCCTCCTATGACATGCTCGACGACATCCGCCACGCCGAAGCCGAATCCGGAGAAGAGCCAACCGCAAAACGGCGCAAGAAAACATCCGTCCTCAGCAAAGTCGCCGACCGCATCCGCGGACTCGTCGGACGCACCAACAAGGCGCAGCGCCTCAAAGAGTTCGAAACAAAACTCCACAGCGGGAAAATCACCGTTGCCGACATTCCGAAGATGTTCCCCGAAAACTCCGAACTCCTCGTTCAGATCGTCAAGGGGCCAATCGGAACCAAAGGCGCGCGTCTCTCGACGAATATCACAATTCCCGGACGCTATCTCGTTCTTCTGCCCTACTCCGACCACATCGGACTCTCTTCGCGCATCGACGACCGAAAGGAGCGCGACCGTCTCCGTAAGATTCTCGCAAAGCTCGACGTGCCAGAAGGCATGGGGCTCATCTGCCGGACCATCGGCGAAGGACACAAAGCCGAAGATTTTGAAAAGGATCTCAGCATGCTCCTCAAAATCTGGGAATCCGCAAGCGCCGCACTCGAAGAGAAAAACGCGCCCGCTATCGTCTACCGCGAACCCAATCTGCTCGAACGCACCGTCCGCGACTTCCTCACCGACGACATTGACGAAATCGTTGTCGACGATCCCGACGCCGCGAAAAAACTGAAAGCGGATTTCGCCGAATTCGGCTGCTACGACACGCGCATCACTCTCAGCAACCGCGCGCAGCCAGTCTTCGAACGCTACAAAGTCGCCGAACAGGTTGCAACCGTCTTCAACCGAGTCGTCCAGCTCCCGAGCGGTGGCTACATCTGCATTGACGAAACCGAAGCGCTCGTCGCCGTCGACGTCAACTCCGGCAAAAACAAAAATGCGAAAGACCAGCCCGAAAACATTCTCCGCACAAACCTTGAAGCCGCCGAGGAAATCGCCCGCCAGGTCCGCCTCCGCAACGTCGGAGGACTCGTCGTCATCGACTTCATCGACATGCGCACGCAGCGGGACCGCGACGCCGTTCAGCGCGCAATGGCGACCTATGTTCAGCCCGACCGCGCCAAGACACGTCTGCTCCCCATCAGCAAATTCGGTCTGATGGAAATGACCCGTCAGCGCGAACACGAAAGCGTCAAAGACGCCGTCTACGACCCGTGCCCGTACTGCAACGGCTCCGGACGCGTCAAGTCGCCGGTCAGCATGAGCGTTGAAATCCAGCGCCGCCTCAAAGAACTGCTCAAACGCCGCACCCGCAAAATGTCGGTTCGCGTCATCATGCACCCGACCATTCTCGAACGGCTGAAAAACGACGACGCCGAACTGCTCAGCGAACTGGAGGAAAAGTACGGCAAGGAACTTTCCTTCCGCGCCGATCCGACCATGCACATGGAACAGTTCCGCCTCGTCAACCCGGAAACAAATCAGGAATATTAACAAGGAGTTTTTGTCATGAGAGACACGTTCCTTCCCTTTTCCAAACCCGATCTGAAAGAATCCGACATTCAGGCTGTCGCGGATGTTCTGCGCTCCGGCTGGATCACCACCGGTCCGAAAGTCGCACAGTTTGAATCCGATTTCAAAGCTTATCTCGGGGCGGACGACGCCGTCTCCATGACCTCCGAAACAGGCGTGATGGAAGTTCTCCTCCACGCACTCGGAATCGGACCCGGCGACGAGGTAATCACCCCCTCCATGACCTGGGTCTCCATGATCAACCTCACCGTCCTCGCCGGTGCAAAACCGGTCTTCGTCACTACCACAAGACCCCATGATGCTCTTCAGCTACGTTAATACCAAGTTGCGT
>OQVL01001151.1_pt1 | contig 15513 bp, 8 predicted proteins | sample 1691501 | NCBI WGS metagenome assembly OQVL01 (sample SAMN03418253, study PRJEB22391) | human gut metagenome | biome: human-gut; feature: organic feature; material: feces | host: Homo sapiens | place: Tanzania | collected 2013-01
TTCTTGCCAGTAAAATAACATGGCTGTTTCCACAGAAAGACCCAAATATATATCCAGGACAACCAGATTGTATTGTGGAATATATGACAGTGAATGTGGTAATATTTGTGATTTTGTATCTATTTGTACTATACTTGAACAGGAAGCTTGCTAAAGTATAATATTTATAAAGGCGTATTTGTAAGTGTCAGAATCATTTCTGATTTTGCAAATGCGCCTTTATTTGTAAGGTATTAAATAGATAGTCTAGGTGTTCTTTAAATCCATATTTTCTTTTCTCCTGACCACCCAATACGAATAGTCTGGGGTTCTTGTAATTAAAAATGCATCATTATATCAACACTTTAATCCTTTGAAGATGGAGCTTTTGTTTGCCATTATTATTGGCTTTATTGGTACTGCAGTTTCCTATAGTACGTTTTGGGGAGCGGTAGCGTTTTTTTGTATTCTAAGCTTTCGCATGGGGTGATGACTAAGTTGTTATTCTTTTTGTTTGCCTTCTGTTTTGGGATCTACATATTTGTATTCCTTACGCTATGCTATATGCTTGTTATGTCATTTTTAAAAGACTAAGATGTAGATTTTAAAGAGAGACGGAGATTATTGTGGACGGCCACTTTTTCCATAGGATTCAGACGGATAGTGATTTGCCATCCAGGAGTATGGTCCACTAAAACAAGGATTAAGACTTATAATAGCCTTGACTTCTGCTATGAGATTGTTATCTCCGAAACCATCTTAAAAAATAATTGCCGGGGGCCAAGAATTTGGATCTATGTACCAAACCTTTAGCTCCAGGCAATATATTCTACTCTCCGTCTGCAGACTTATGTCCGTGCAGAGTGCACAAGTTTTTTTCAAATACTTCCAAAAACATCCGAATGTATCATCCGAATTTTCACGGGTTTTTCGGACGAATTACGAATTATTTTCGCCCAAACCGGGCATAAAAGAAAGGATTACATCCAACGCATAAGGCGTTGTGCTGTAATCCCTTTCAATCAATGTGACCCCGGAGGGGCTCGAACCCTCGACCCGCTGATTAAGAGTCAGCTGCTCTACCAACTGAGCTACGGAGTCATGCATCGAACAGGCATCTCTTTGCCCTCTTTGCGGATGCAAAGGTACAATCTTTCGGCGAACCGACCAAATATTTTTTTCAAAAAATTTTTCTCAACGAATTTTTTCGCTCGAACGGCAAAGCGCTGTCGGCAAATCGCCGGCACTGCAGACAATATGTGTCATCCGTCATATGTCCTTAAAATACTTCTTGCAATCATTGCAATAGTACAGCGTCCTAGCGTCCTCTTGAATGGGACAAAAGTATTGGCAACAAGCACCGCGCCCGCAATCCGGCAGAACCACGACAGAACACGTCCCGGGAGGAAAAAGCCCGCAGCGCACACGACCAAACCTATGGCCAAAAAGTATATAGGCAGTCTTTTGCGCACCACTTCCTTGGTGATATTCTCACTTCCACATTCGCGACAATATGTCACCCCTTTCGAATTGTCCGGATTGCACTTTGCCGCTATGGCCGCGGCTCTCTCTGCATCATCGTCCTCTACGTACAACGAAAACATAACCGCGCTTCCCGTCGAATTGAACAAGTCTCCGTTGTATTCGACTATCTTGGCATCTATGCCCGATTCCTTCAAGATGGACTCAAGCTCCTGCAGCTCTGTAACATACTGACTCCTTCGTATTTCCTTCATAAGAGATTATTTTGACTATTGTTTCGCAAAAATACACTTATTTCCGACCATTCACAAGAAAAAGAGTGTAATACAACGAAACATCGCGTTTTTACACATTTATATATTATGCTATGCTACGAACCGGCTTGCATCTCGTTTTTTTTATGTAAATTTGCACTGATAAGCGCGAGGTGTTCCGCAGTACCGACGGTCACGCCTTGGGCTTTCGCGTTATCTTCATTACACACCACCCACCCTAACACGAGACTACGAATATGCCCATGCGTAAATGGCGCATCGATGACAGCGCCGAACTGTACAACATACGCGGCTGGGGTCGCAACTATTTCGACATCAACGACAAAGGCAACGTAACCGTAACGCCGCGCCCGGGAGACTTTCCGGTAGATCTTAAAGAACTTATGGACCGTCTACAGGAACGCGACTTGGCATCGCCCATACTACTGCGCTTCCCGGACATTCTGGACAACCGCATCGAAAAAATCTCGAACTGCTTCCGCGAAGCAGCCTCTCGCTACGGATACACGGCGCAAAACTATATGATCTACCCCATTAAGGTAAATCAGATGCGCCAAGTCGTAGAAGAAATTGTATGCTATGGCACCAAATTCAACATCGGTCTCGAAGCCGGTTCCAAGCCGGAGTTGCATGCAGTCCTGGCCACTAACACCAATGCCAACGCCCTGGTAATCTGCAACGGATACAAGGACGAGAGCTATATCGAATTGGCACTGCTGGCCCAAAAAATGGGACGCCGCATATACCTGGTGGTGGAAAAACTGAACGAGCTGCGACTTATCGCCGAAATGTCCGAACGCCTCGGTGTACGCCCCAATATCGGCATACGCATCAAACTCTCCAGCGCCGGCTCGGGCAAATGGGCCGAGAGTGGCGGCGACCAAAGCAAATTCGGGCTCAATTCATCCGAACTACTCGAAGCCTTGGGCATACTCGAGGAGCGCAACATGAAGGACTGCCTCAAGCTGATACACTTCCATATAGGCAGCCAAATCACCAAGATACGGCGCATCAAAAACGCCCTGCGCGAAGCCACACAGTTCTATGTCCAGCTGTCGCAAGCCGGATTCGACATCGATTTCGTGGACATAGGAGGCGGACTGGGCGTCGATTACGATGGCACACGCTCGGCCTCCAGCGAAAGCTCGATGAACTATTCCATACAGGAGTACGCCAACGACTCGGTCAGCGCACTGGTGGACGTGTGCGAAAAAAACCATCTCAAGCAGCCCAACATCATCACCGAGAGCGGACGCTCACTCACGGCGCACCACTCGATACTGATATTCGAAGTGCTCGAAACCACCAACCTCCCCGTATGGGACGATGACGAAACCCTGCCCGAAGACGCGCACGAACTGGCCAAGGAGCTATACGACATTTGGGACAAGCTCAACGGCCCATCACTGTACGAATCATGGCACGACGCACTGCAAATACGCGAGGAGGCCCTCGACCGCTTCTCACTGGGCGTGCTGGACCTGAAAACACGCGCCCAAGTCGAAAAACTATTCTGGAGCATCGCACGCGAAGTGGGCGAGATGGCTGCAAGTATGAAACACCCGCCGGAGGAACTGCGAGGCATCGCCAAGATGCTACCCGATAAGTACTTCTGTAATTTCTCGCTATTCCAATCGCTGCCCGACTCGTGGGCCATCGACCAGGTGTTCCCCATCATGCCCATCCAACACCTTGACCAAAAACCCGGCAAAACCTGCACCATACAAGACATCACCTGCGACAGCGATGGCAAAATAGCCAATTTCATTACCCTGCACGACCCGTCGTGTGCCCTACCGGTACACGCCATCAAGCAAGGTGAAAAATACTACCTCGGCGTATTCCTCGTGGGCGCTTATCAAGAAATCCTGGGCGATATGCACAACCTCTTCGGCGACACCAACGCCGTACACATCAACGTCTATCCCGACCACTACGATATCGACCGCATAATCGACGGCGAAACCGTGGCCGAAGTCCTCGACTACGTGCAATTCTCGGCCAAAAAACTGGTACGCAACGTCGAGTCCTGGGTATCTGCATCCGTCAAAAGCGGCGCCATCACCGCCGAAGAAGGCCGCAATTTCATCTCCACCTACCGCTCGGGGCTATACGGATACACATACCTCGAAAAAGACTGAATCACGCCTATTAAAGACCGGGCAAGGCTACTGCAAGAGCAACAAAAATTGCACCGACATCCAACGTTCAAACACCAAGAGAATACACCCGTGCGAGTATTTCTGCAATTGTCATACGACGGAAAGCCATTCAACGGATGGCAAATCCAGCCCGACCGCCCCAGCGTCCAAGAGACACTCGAGCAGGCCTTAGAAATGTTACTGCACACACACGTAAAAGTGACCGGTGCCGGACGCACCGACACGGGCGTACACGCACGCACCATGGTGGCACATGCGGACATCCCCGATGACTTTGCACGAGACACGGCAGCCATGCGCCGCCTGCACGGATCGCTGAGCGGAATATGCCGCCCGTCCATAGCCATACACGCCATCACCGCAGTACACGCCGATGCACACGCACGCTTCGATGCCACCGCCCGCACCTACCGGTACATGATGCACACGGCCGAGAACCCTTTTATACGCAATCTGTCGTGGCACGCGCCCGCCGACCTAGACTTTGAGGCCATGAACCAAGGCGCCGCCCTTGTGATCGGGCGAAAAGACTTCACATCATTCTCAAAACTACACACAGACACCAAGACCAACATTTGCGATGTCACAGTATGTCGCATGGTTCGGCAAGGTCCGACCGCCTGGTTTCTGGAAATACGCGCCGACCGCTTTCTGCGCAACATGGTGCGCGCCGTCACCGGCACCCTTGTAGATGTCGGACGCCACAAGCACGCCCCCGAACACGTGGCCGAAGTCATAGCCGCCATGGACCGCAGCGCCGCCGGCACATCGATGCCCGCGCACGCCCTATACCTTTGGGACATCGAATACCCCTATTATCAGACAATACAAATATGACACGACGCCGAAAGCGCGGCAAAAAAAACCGCCGCCAAATTCCGGGAATACAATGGCTGCTGTACGCACTCGTATTCGTGGGCGCCACCATCACATGGTGGCAGTCCTGCCGAACGGACAATACCGCCAAGGCAGACACTATCGGAATCGTTGACAAAAACGCACTGCTGGACGTCTCCATACCGCCATCCCAAACCGGAACGACCGTCAGATACCCCGGATTTACCGTCAACTTCAACTCAGACAAACACATACCCAATTACGTAGCATGGGAACTTACGCGCAACCACGTTGACGGTCCATACAAACGCACCAACAACTTCCGCGCCGACGAGTCCGTTGCCGGATGCGCGACACCCGAAGACTACCGCCGCAGCGGATACGATCGCGGACACATGGCACCGGCCGCCGACATGAAATGGTCGTCCCAAGCCATGGACGCATGCTTCCTGCTCACCAACATCTGCCCTCAGTCACAGCACCTCAACACCGGGCCATGGCGCAAGCTCGAAGAAGCCACTCGCCGATGGGCGGCACGCGACAGCGCACTCATAGTCATCTGCGGCCCCATACTCACGGACAAGCTTACCGAAACCATAGGCACGACCGAAGTCGCTGTACCCAAGCGCTTTTTCAAGGTCATACTCGCCCCTTATGCCGACCCTCCGCGAGGCATCGCCTTCGTCATGTCCAATCTCGTACAACCGGGCGGAATGCAGACTGCAGCCACATCTATAGACGAAGTCGAACGCATCACCGGCATGGACTTCTTTGCCGCACTACCCGACGACATCGAGGCTCAAGTGGAAGAACAAAACAATTTCAACCAATGGCAACGACGCCGCTGAACGCCGCTGCGCACCATGACGCCCCCGACACGCCAATGAACACAGACACAATATGCGCCATATCCACCGCCCCCGGAGTGGGCGGCATCGCCGTGGCCCGCGTCAGCGGACCGCAAGCCATAGCCATCGTTGACAGCATTTGGCGCGGCCGACGCCTCGCACAAGTCGCCTCACACACAGCACACCTGGGCGACATCATCGACACCGACGGATCCACACTGGATCAGGCGCTGGCCACGGTCATGCGTGCGCCGCGCTCGTACACGGGCGAAGACACCGTCGAAATCTCGGTACACGGATCGGCATACGTCCAACGCCGTCTTATCGAGACACTTATCGCCGCCGGCGCACGACTTGCCGAACCGGGCGAATACACGCGCCGAGCTTTCGCAGCCGGCAACCTCGACCTGGCACAAGCCGAAGCCGTCGCCGACCTCATCGCCTCGCGCTCCAAAGCCGCACACGACCTCGCCGTCAAGCAAATGCGCGGCGGAATATCGCAACGTCTCGACCAATTGCGTGCCAAACTTGTAGACCTGGATGCCCTACTCGAACTCGAACTCGACTTCTCGGAAGAAGACGTCGAATTTGCCTCACGCAAACACCTCAAAGACACAATCACACAGATAATCAACCATATACAACAACTACACGACAGCTACAACGCCGGCAACGCCATACGCGAAGGCTTCACAGTAGCCATTGCCGGAGCCACCAACGCGGGCAAATCATCACTACTCAACGCCCTCGTAGGCGACCAGCGCGCCATCGTCAGCGACATCCACGGCACCACCCGAGACATCATCGAAGACACCATCACCGTAGGCGCCTACACCTTCCGACTGCAAGACACAGCCGGCATACGCGACCGCGCTCAAGCCGATACAATAGAAGCCATCGGCATCGACCGCGCCACCGAAGCCCTGCGCAAAGCAGACATCGCCCTCGTGCTATGCCCCGCCGACAGCGATGAAGACGCACGACGCCACGCCGTCAGCCTCACCCGGCTGCGATGCCGGGCCAATCCCTCGGCTTATACCGTTCTGGTAGTCAGCAAAGATGATATCTGCGAGGCTGAAAACTGCGTAAAAGCACTACTCGACCCGCTACCCGACGGCATTGACATCGTGGCCATCAATACCGTCACCGACAACGGCATCAGCCCCATATACGAAGAACTGGAACACTATGCCAAAGAAGTCGCCGACAGCGCCCCCGACATTATGATTTCCAATATCCGGCAGCGCCAAGCCCTGGCCGAAGCACTCGCCGCAGCCCGACGCGTCGACGAAGCGCTCACCACAGACGCCACCCTCGACATAGCCGCCTTCGCTCTGCGCGACTGCATCGAAGCACTCGCCGCCGTCACCGGCCGCATATCCTCCCAAGAGGTCCTCAACACCATCTTCTCCCGCTTTTGCATCGGAAAATAACCCCAAAAATCCGGTGAAGCAGCAGCTAATAGCCGTAGCATTCTACAATCAGACACAAACCATCTTTAGAGAAAGAATTCCAAGACCAATTAAGTGCAACCGGACAATAAGACCGGAGGCACATTTAGTGTCTACCGGATAAGCGGGCGATATAGGACATGAGGCAAAATCATCCGAGGCCTCCGGATACTCGAAGGGCACCGAAAACAAGGGCCAAATGTTAAAAATGAGAGGAGCCGGAGGGGCGCTATATATGTTTTACAACATATTATGCTGCCATTTGCGAATTAATGTGTAATTTTGACGTCCAATTCCGCTGAGAAGTGCGATGCCCGACAGGGTTTCGTGCAATGCTTGTTTTCCCTCTTATGGCGAAAACGGGCATACAGGTGTGCGACATAGAGATGTTCCACTCAGTCATGCTCGCGGGAAAGGGCAATCAGCACCAACGCCTTGTACACCTCCTATACTTGCAAAAAAAGAAGACAATGCAAAAGGGCGGACAATGCTGCCAAAGGCCTGAAAAGGCATAGGCTCGGAACGTGTTCCACGGCCACTAACTACATTTCATCATCCGACAACATAAATTTATTAAAAACCTAATAACACCTTATGAGACTTAAACTGTTCCTGATTGTGCTCCTGGCCGCAGTATTGCCGGGGTTGGCACAAAGCTCCAAAATCGTTGGTACAGTGGTCAATGCCTCCACGGGAGCGCCCATATCCGGTGCAACCGTCAGCCTAAGCAAGCAAGGCAATGCCACCACAGATGCCAACGGCAACTTCGTGCTGCGCGTCACTGCCGGCACCAGCGACCGCATGCTCGTGGCTTATGACGGCTACGAAACCTACGGCGCCGACATCACCGTGGCTTCCGCCACTACCGAAGTGGGTACTATCCGCCTCAACCCCATCAATTATGACGCCGAAATGTATGGTGACCTCAACGACATCTACGCCGACGAGTCCGCCATGGACGCCGGCGACGATGACGACAGCGGCCGCCAAAACATCGTGGCACTTACCGGAGCCAACGATGATATATTCTACAATACGGCCAGCTACAACTTCGGTCCCATGTACTTCAACTACCGCGGCATGCGCTCCGAGTATCAAACCGTATACCTCAACGGCATCGAGATGAACGACCCCATACGCGGCCGCTTCAACTTCTCATCGCTGCTGGGCCTGACCTCGCGCGCCTTCCGCAACAAGACCAGCGCCGTAGGCACAGCCGTGGCCAACTATGGTATGGGCGGCCTGGGTGGCAGTGTCAACTACAACACCATCACCGACACATACGCCCCCGGCTTCAACGGCTCGCTGGCATTTACCAACTCAAACTATATGTTCCGCGCTATGGCCACCTACTCCACCGGTCTGAGCAAGAACGGCTGGGCCTTCACAATCAGCGGCATAGGTCGCTACTCCAAAGAAGGCGTCATTGATGGAACATTCTACAACAGCGGCGGCCTGTTCCTGTCTCTGGAAAAAGTTCTGGACAAGCACAACAGCCTGACCCTTACAGCATTCGGCGGTCCGACACAGCGCGCCACCGCTTCCGCCACTTATCAGGAAGTCTACGATCTGGTAGATGACAACCTCTACAACCCCAACTGGGGCTGGCAAAACGGCGAAAAGCGCAGCGCCCGCATCATTGAGTCCTATGACCCCACGGCCATGCTCACCTGGCTCTACAAAGACGGACGCACAACCCTCAACACCACCGCCGCCGTCCGCTGGACATACTACTCGCAATCAGCTTTGCAGTACTACAAAGCCAACGACCCCAATCCCACCTACTACCGCTACCTCCCGTCCTACTATGACAACCAAGAGGAAGCCGACTACTACACATACCTGTGGAAAAACGATCCGAGCTTCCGCCAAATCAACTGGGAGAACCTCTACACCATCAATAAGCTCAACAATATCCAAAACGAAGGCAAAGACGAAGCCGACCACAAAGGCTCGTCCTATATCATGGAAAACCGCGTAAACAAGCAGTTCAACGCCATGTTCAACACCTTCGTCAACCATCGACTCAACGACCACTTCCAGCTGCAAGCCGGTCTGTCGTTCAACTACACCAAAGCCTCCTACTACAAAACAATACGCGACCTCCTCGGCGGCGAATACTGGCTTGACATCGACCCCTTCAGCGACCGCGATATCACCATCGCCCCGCTCAACCTCCAAAACGACCTCGACAACCCCAACCGCCGCGTCACCAAGGGCGACCGCTTCGGTTACGACTACGACTTCCACTATATCAAAGCCGAAGGCTGGTTGCAGAACACCTACACCAGCACACACTGGGATGTCAACTACGGCGCACGCATGAGCTTCACCCAATTCTACCGCGACGGCCATATGCGCAACGGCCGTGCACCGCTCAACTCCCTGGGCAATAGCTCAACAAGCCAATTTGACAATGCAGGCGTCAAAGCCGGAGCAACCTACAAGCTTGACGGACGCAACTTCTTCACCGCACACATCAGCTACGGCACACGTGCACCTCTTGCCGACCAAGCTTTCATTGCACCGCGCGTCAAGAATACACTCGTAAGCGACCTGCGCAGCGAACGCGACTTCTCCGCCGACATCTCCTACGGATGGGCTTACCGCCGCTTCCGTGGCGCCCTGACCGCCTACTACGTCAACCTCGACAACGTCACCGAGCGCACAGGCTTCTACGATGACCGCTACTCCACTTACGCCATATACGCCCTCACCGGCGTCCGCAAAGTGTCCAAGGGTATCGAACTGGGTATGTCCTTCAAGATTACGCCCAGCCTTACCGCAACCTTCGCCGGCACATACGCCAAATATCAGTACAAGAACAACCCTCAGGGCACACGCTCATTCGAAAACGGCCTATACGCCGACACCACCCAGACCGTATACCTCAAGAACTTCTATGTAGGCTCGACACCCCAGACTGTCTGCAACCTCGGCCTCGATTGGGCCGCCCCCGGCAACTGGTTCTTCAACGTCAACGGCACATGGATGGGCGACGCTTACGTATCGCTCTCCCCGGCATACCACGAAGCCCTGCCCGAATTGTGGAAAAACATTGAGAACTGCACCCCCGAGAAACTTCAAGCCAAAATCGAAGAACTGTCCACACAAGACAAGCTGAAAAACGCCTTCAGCCTCAACGTCTCCGTAGGCAAGCTCATATACATCAACCGCAAAGTTTCGCTCAATCTCAACCTCAACGTCAACAACGTTCTCAACAACCGCGACATCGTCACCAACGCATACCAGCAGGGACGTCTCGATACCAAAAACTACATACGCGACAAGTACCCCAACAAATACCAATACGCCCAAGGCGTCAAAGTATTCTTCAATGTCGGAGTACGCTTCTGATATGAATATTTTTTCGCGTAAACACCACAGTATCACGCCCCAAAACATAAAATCAAGACAATGAAAAAATCACTAATATACATCTATACAGCCCTGCTGGCACTCGCCGGCTCCGTGTCGCTGTCGTCCTGTGATGACGACTTCGAGCGCCCGCCCATGGTGGTACCCACGGCCAAGCGCCACGCCAACACCACCATTGCCGAACTTAAAACCAAGTTCTACACCGGCGAAAGCAACTATGCCACACTCGTCGAAAAACGCGACGACGGCACAGACTACATCATCAAAGGCCGCGTCATATCCTCCGACCAGGCAGGCAACTTCTTCAAGCAGCTTGTTATCGAGGACGAAACCGGAGCCATTCAGGTCAACATCGACAGCTACGACCTGTACAAATCCTACCAATACGGGCAGGAAATTGTCATCGATGTCACCGGACTCTATGTCGGCGCCTACGGCAAGCTCATGCAAATAGGCTCGACCCCCAACAACAACTATCCCGGGCGCATAGCCTCCGACCTTGCTACAAAACAGATTGAAGTCAACGGCCTGGCCGAACCCGAAAAAATCGTAGCCGGCGAATACACCATTGCCGCGCTCAACGACCTTATTTCCAATCAAGAAGAATTCCTGGCCAAGCAATGCCGCCTCGTATCCATAAAAGATGTAACATTCAAAGATGCCGGCAAAGCAACCCTCGCCGACAAGGACAAAAACACCTCGCGCACCATCTCCGACGGCACAGGTGATATGATTGTCTACACCAGCGGATACAGCGACTTCTACGACTACTACTGTCCCGAAGGCAAAGGCACCATCGTCGGCATCCTGAGCTTCTTCAACCGCTCGTGGCAAATACGTCTCATAGGCGTCAGCGAGGACGAGAACGTCGCAGACACCATGCGCGGCCTCATCGGTTACGAACTCAGCAAGGCTCCCGGCACCGGAGGCGACACCCCCACACCCACGCCCACCCCGGGCGATGCCGGCACCAAGGAAAAACCCTACACCGTTGCTAACGTACAGGCCGGAGCCACCGGCACCGGCGTATGGGTCAAAGGCTACATCGTAGGATGGATTGACGGCAAGACACTCGCCGACGGAGCCAAATTCAACGCCGACGGCGTCACAGTGTCATCAAACGTCATGCTCGCCGATGCAGCAGATGCGGCAACCACCGCCAAAATCATCCCCGTGCAACTGCCCAGCGGCGAAATCCGCAAGGCCGTCAACCTCCAGGACAACCCTGCCAACTACAAGAAAGAAGTGCTGCTTAAAGGCAACCTCGTGGCATACTTCGGCGTTCCCGGCCTCAAAGAAGTCTCCGCAGCAGTCATCGACGGCAAAGAATACCCCATGGGCGGCGACGACCAGCCCTCAGGCGACGTCGTGACATCCCTCGACGAAAACTTCGACGCCTCCACCGATATCCCCGCCGGATGGTTCCAGAAACAAGCCGCCGGCGACAAGGCTTGGTATGTCCGCAACTTCAACGAAAACAACTACATCACCATGTCCGGATTCAAGGGCACTGCACCCTTCGACCAGTGGCTGCTCTCGCCCGCCATCGACATGGACAAAGTCTCCGACAAGACCCTCACCTTTGACACCCAAGTCAACGGCTACGGAGCCACCACAACTACGCTCAAAGTCTACATCGTAACCGACCCGGCCAACCTCGCTACAGCCACCGAGCTCAAAGCCACCTTCGCCACAGCTCCGGCAGCAGGAGCCGACGGCAAGACAAAATACAGCGAATGGGTAAAGAGCGGCAACGTCGATCTGGCCAAATACAAAGGCAAAGTATACATCGCCTTCCGCTACCAAGCCTCCAAGGATGCCAACTACGCCACCTGGTGCGTAGACAACGTCAAACTCAACGCTACCAAATGACAAGCGTCACGACACACCCGCATATTCAATAACACAAGCCAATACACCATACAAAACATATGAAACCACTGAAATCATATCTGGCGTGGGTAGCCGTGACACTCGCAGTTGCGGGAGCCACCACGGCTTGCCAAGACGACATCGACGATCCCATCATCGATGCTCCCGTGGCCAAAGACCAGCCCAACACATCCATACTCGAGCTCAAAACCAAGTATTGGAATGACGCCACCAACTACATAGACACCATCGGCACACGCGACGACGGCAGTCACTACGTCATCTCCGGACGCGTCGTCTCCTCCGACGAAGCCGGCAACGTCTTCAAATCTCTGGTCATCCAAGACGGCACCGCAGCACTATCGCTGTCCATCAACTCCTACAACCTCTACCTCAAATACCGCCGCGGACAAGAAATAGTCCTCGACGTCACCGGCATGTACATCGGTAAATACAACGGCCTCGTACAACTCGGCCAACCCGAATGGTACGAAAACGGCGGCGCTTGGGAAGCATCCTTCATGTCGCCCGAGTACTTCATGGCACATGCCCAGCTCAACGGCTTCCCCGACACCTCCAAACTGGACACCCTCGTGGTCAACTCCTTCTCCGAGCTGCCCACCGACCCCGCCGGCCTCATCAAATGGCAAAGCCAACTGGTACGTTTCAACAACGTATCCTTCGCCAACGGCGGCAAAGCCACATTCTCCGAGCACAAATCAAATGTCAACCAAAGCCTCGTCGATGCCGAAGGCTCAAGCATCAACGTTCGCACCTCCGGATACTCCAATTTCTGGAATAAGACTCTTCCCGAAGGCCACGGCGATGTCGTTGCCATACTCTCGTACTACGGTACCAGCGGTTGGCAGCTCATACTCAACGACTACGAAGGCTGCATGAACTTCGGCAACCCCACCGTTCCCGAAGGATCGCAAAGCAAGCCCTGGAGCGTCGACAAAGCCATCGAAATCGAAAAAGCCGGAACAGAGAAGTCCGGATGGGTTTCGGGATACATCGTCGGCGCCGTAGGCCCCGAAGTCACCGAAGTCAAGTCCAACGACGACATCGAATGGAAGGCCGATCCTCTGCTAAGCAACACCCTCGTTATCGGACAGACTGCCGACACAAAGGACATCGCACACGCACTGGTCATCGAACTGCCTGACGGCTCCAAACTCCAAACCCTCGGCAACCTCGTCGACAACCCCGGAAACTATGGTAAGCAAATAGCCCTCCGCGGCACCCTCGCCAAAGCCATGGGCACCTTCGGCATCACCGGCAACAACGGCACCACCAACGAATTCTCCATCGAAGGCCTCAACCCCGGCGGTGAAGGCATTCCCGAAGGCACAGGCGTCAAAGAATCACCCTACAACTGCGCACAAGTAATCGCCGGAGTTTCCGGCAACGCTTGGGTCAAAGGCTATATCGTAGGCTCCAGCGCCGGCAAGACCGCCGCCGAAATGACCAACGCCACCGGCGCCGCCGCCTCCACTTCCAATATCTTCATAGCCGCCAAGGCCGACGAAACAGACTACTCCAAGTGCGTACCCGTACAGCTTCCCACCGGCGAGATACGCACGGCCCTCAACATCAATGCCAACCCGGGCAACCTCGGTAAGGTTGTGGCAGTCAAAGGCTCACTCGAAAAATACTTCGGACAGCCCGGTGTCAAGACCGTCACCGAATTCGACCTCGAAGGCGGTGTTACACCTCCCACACCTCCCACAACATCCGGCGACGGCTCGGAGAACAATCCTTACACCGCAGCCGAAGTCATTGCCTTCAACCCGCAGTCCTCGCAGGAAGCCACCAAGAGCGCCGTTTGGGTCACCGGTTACATCGTAGGTTGGGCTGACGTCAGCGCCGCTCCCTACGCCATCAACGCCGAGACCGCTCACTTCGACGCCTCCGCGACTATGGCCACCAATATCCTCGTAGCTCCCTCGGCAGACGTCAAGGACGTCTCCAAGTGCATAGGCGTACAGCTCCCCACCGGCGAAATCCGCAGCGCACTCAATCTCCAGGCCAATCCCGGCAACCTCGGCAAGTCCCTACAAATCAAGGGCGACATCATGAAGTATTGCGGCGTCCCGGGCATCAAAAATGCCACCGCCTACAAGCTCGAAGGAGGCTCGACGCCTACCCCGACACCCACCGACCCCGTGGCCTCGATAAACGAGAACTTCGATGCTTCCTCCAGCATCCCCGCAGGATGGACTCAGAAGCAAGTGACCGGCGACAAGGCATGGTATGTGCCCTCGTTCAATGGCAACAACTACGCCGCAATGACCGGCTTCAAGGGCAACGGTCCCTTTGACCAGTGGCTCATATCCCCGGCCATCGACATGTCCAAGGTCTCCAAGAAAGTGCTGACTTTCGACACTAAGGTCAACGGATACGGCTCGACACAATCCGCCCTCAAAGTCTTCGTACTCACCGCAGCCGACCCGACCACAGCAAAGACCACACAGCTCAACCCCACTCTGGCCACCGCTCCTGCAACCGGATATAGCGACTGGGCCAACTCGGGCGAACTGGACCTGAGCGCATTCTCCGGCATCATATACATCGGATTTGAATACACCTCGCCCGTGGCCGACAACTACGCCACATGGTGTGTAGACAACGTCAAACTCAACGCCGAAGGCGGCAGCACTCCCGACCCGACACCGACGCCAACTCCCTCCGGCGACTTCAAGGGCGATTTCAACTCGTTCAACAACGGACAGCCACTGTCCAAGTACGGGACATACACCAATAACACCGGATGGACAGCCACCAACGCCATCATCCTCGGAGGCGGCGAAACCGATGCCAACCCGATATTCACATTTATCGGCGCTGCCGGAACACTGGCTCCGACCCTCAACGGCAAGACCTCCGCACCGGGCAGCCTCGTATCGCCCGCGCTCACCGGAAGCATCAAGACGCTGACATTCAAGTACGGCTTCGCTTTCAATGAGAACAAATGCCAATTCACCGTCAACGTCAAGGACGCCGCCGGCAACGTCATCAAGAGCGAAGTCGTAACTCTCGACAAAATCGAAAAAGCGAAAGCCTACGACTTCAGCCTCGATATCAACTACAACGGCAACTTCACCATCGAAATCATCAACAACTGCTACTCCCAGCTCGATGCCAATAAGGACCGCGTGTCCATTTGGAATCTGACCTGGACCGAGTAACAACACACGCCAAAGACCGGCCACGCCACACCGCCACACCC
>OQVL01001152.1_pt1 | contig 15508 bp, 13 predicted proteins | sample 1691501 | NCBI WGS metagenome assembly OQVL01 (sample SAMN03418253, study PRJEB22391) | human gut metagenome | biome: human-gut; feature: organic feature; material: feces | host: Homo sapiens | place: Tanzania | collected 2013-01
TCGTAGGAATTGTCATCTCCGCAAAAACCGCAGATGGGAACATCTTCTTTGTCGGCAATTGCATAGGCAATCATCTTATATTTACCCATTTCTTCCGCATAAGTTTCAAGCTGCTCGTCAAATTCTTCCTGGGTCATCTTCATGCCTTCAAGGAATTCATCCCATGTAATTCCGTAGTTTTCACAGGACTTCTGATAAGCTTCGACGCAGGTGGTTTTTTCATATTCCTTGATTTCATCCGGAACGCTCTTTACTTCCGTATTGTCGGCAATTTTCTGGAATAACTCGGTTTTGCGATTGTTTTCACTATCCTGATATTCCTGCTTTTCGAGTTCATCGGCAATAAGCTTTCTGTATTCCTCAACGGTCTTTGCCTCGCTGTTTGCCTTGATAAATTCTTCGTTCAAGGTTGCTTTCTGCTTAACCAGCTTGTTTAAAACTTTAATTTCAAATGTAACGGGCTTTCCGGAAAGTTCCTCATTGTTCTTGTATGGGTCAGGGAATTTCAAATTGAGCGTAAGTGTTTCCCCTATTTTTGCACCGTAAATACCCTCTTCAAAACCGTCAATCATGCTTCCGCTTCCGAGAGTGAGCGGATAAGAATCGCTCTGCATCCCATCGGAAGTTGTTCCGTCTTCCAGAGTTCCCTTGAAGGAAATTGTAACCTTATCCCCCTTTTCAACGGTTCCCTTGGTTACTTTCTTCTCTGTGCCTGCAGATTCCAGCCTGCTGTCGATTTCAGCGTCGATTTTGCTGTCCGTAATATTAACTTTGATCGGCTCAACCGTGTACTCGCTGTAGTCCGGAAGTGAAACGAGTTCATCGTAATCCAGCCCCTCATAGAGGTCACTGCTTCTGCCGGAACAGCCGCAAAGCATAATAACTCCCAAACACAGTGAAAACATCAACAATAATTTTAAACTTTTCTTCATTTTTTTCCCCTTTGCTTTTATTTACTTGATTCTACGACGATAGTTCCGCCTGCAATTTTTTTCGCCAAAGCAGCAACATCGTTTTTCAAATCCTCGGATATCTGTTGTTTTGACTCGCTGTTTCCGTATGCTATGGATATATAACCTTCGTCCATTCCGCATACACGGTTCTGTCCTCCGTCCCAGGTTTCGTCCTCTATGAATGCACGGATTGTATCGTATATGGAATTTCCCACTTCCTTTTTCACAGAGCAGATAATTACATCATCGTATTCGGAAGCGGAAATTTTCTGGTCTTGATCCACGCCTATCGCATAGAAGCCGTCTTCCTTTGCTGCCTGGAAAACACCGTTTCCGGTGTTGCCTGCCACCTGGAAGATAACGTCCGCTCCTTTTTGGTGAAGCTTTTCCGCACAGAACTTACCTTTTTGCGGATTTTCATAATCCCCGGCATAATTTGTGTATATGTTTATTCCGGCGTTCGCATACTTTGCGCCTTGCTCATAGCCCGTCATGAAGTCGTTTATAACTTCCGAATCATCGCCTCCGACTGCACCGATTGCATTGGTCTGTGACATTCTTGCAGCGATGTAGCCTGCAAGGAATGCCCCTTCATTCTGCTTATAGGTAATGCACAAGATATTCGGGCTGCTTTCAATGCCGTCAACCACATTGTCGATCCAGATAAACTTCGTATCCGGATATTCCTCGGCCACACTCTTAATCTCGCTGAACTCCCAGCCTATCGGAATAACGAAATCGTTTTCTTCTGCTGCGTTCATCATGTTCTGCTTATAACCTTCATTCTTGCACTCGATTGTGTTCAACTTGATTCCGTAATCTTCTTTGAGACGTTCTGCGCCTTCCAGAGCGGAGTCATTGAATGATTTGTCTCCGAAGGAATACGGAACGATGAGACAGACGGAAAGCTGCTGTGCATCCGTACCTGCCGGTTTGTTGCATCCGATGAGTGCAAATACACCCAGCAGGAGAGCCGCTACCAGCAGAAGTGCCAAACTCTTTTTCATATCTTATCCTCCGTGTCTATTTCATGGCTTCTTCCACAGCCACCGCAACCGCTACGGTTGCACCGACCATCGGGTTGTTGCCCATGCCGACATAGCCCATCATGGCTACATGTGCCGGTACCGATGAGGAACCTGCAAACTGGGCATCCGAATGCATTCTTCCCATGGTGTCCGTCATCCCGTAGGAAGCAGGACCTGCTGCCATGTTGTCCGGATGAAGGGTTCTTCCTGTACCGCCACCGCTGGCTACTGAGAAATACTTCTTTCCCTGCTCAATGCACTCTTTCTTGTAAGTGCCTGCAACCGGATGCTGGAAGCGCGTTGGATTTGTGGAATTTCCGGTGATGGAAACATCCACGCCTTCCTTATGCATGATTGCTACGCCCTCACGCACATCATCCGCACCGTAGCAGCGGACTTCCTTGCGTTCACCCTTGGAATACGGGATTTCTTTTACAACCGAAAGTTCACCCGTGTAATAATCAAACTGTGTCTGCACATAAGTGAATCCGTTGATTCTTGAAATAATCTGTGCCGCATCTTTTCCGAGACCGTTGAGAATAACCCTCAGCGGCTTCGTGCGCACTTTGTTTGCCGATTTGGCTATACCGATTGCGCCTTCTGCCGCAGCAAAGGATTCGTGTCCCGCAAGGAATGCAAAGCACTCGGTTTCCTCGCTGAGAAGCATCGCCGCAAGGTTTCCGTGTCCGAGCCCGACTTTTCTGTCTTCTGCGACGGAACCCGGAAGGCAGAATGCCTGAAGGCCTTCGCCGATTGCGCGTGCCGCGTCACTTGCATGAACTGTACCTTTCTTGATTGCGATAGCCGCACCGGCAACATATGCCCAGCATACATCCTCAAAGCAGATCGGCTGAATTTCCTTTGCGATTTTGTATGGGTCGATTCCCTTTTCTTCGCAGACTGCCTTGGCATCCTCAAGTGAAGAAATGTCGTATGCAGAAAGCACCCTGTTTATTTTTTCGATTTTTCTGTGGTAATTTTCAAATGTAATCATCTTCGGCGCCTCCTATTCCTGTCTCGGATCGATAACCTTTGCTGCTTCATCGAATCTGCCGTACTTACCGCTTGCTTTTTCGATTGCCTGCATCGGGTCTGTTCCCGCTTTGATCGCATCCATCATCTTGCCGATGTTTACATACTTGTAACCGATGATATTGTTCTCTTCATCGAGAGCAACCTCGGTTATGTATCCTTCCGCAAGTTCCAAATATCTCGGCCCCTTTGCCTTCGTGGAATAGATGGTTCCGACCTGGCTTCTGGTTCCTTTTCCGAGGTCTTCAAGACCTGCACCTACTGCAAGTCCGCCTTCTGAAAATGCCGACTGGCTTCTTCCGTATACAATCTGCAGAAAAAGTTCTCTCATCGCAGTATTGATTGCGTCACACACAAGGTCTGTATTCAGGGCTTCGAGTAAAGTTTTGCCGATGAGGATTTCTCCTGCCATTGCCGCCGAATGTGTCATGCCGGAGCATCCTATCGTTTCGACCAAAGCTTCTTCAATGATTCCGTTCTTCACATTCAGCGTGAGCTTGCATGCTCCCTGCTGAGGTGCACACCAGCCGACACCGTGTGTCAATGCCGAAATATCGCTGATTTCCTTAACCTGCGTCCATTTTCCTTCCTGCGGAATCGGAGCAGGACCGTGATATGCGCCTTTGTTTACCGGACACATGTTTTCAACTTCTTTTGTATATATCATTCTATCCTCCCATGAGAAAAATCCGCCGCCCGCAAATGAGCCGGCAGAACTGTTGATAAATATTCACATCTTCTATTTAACCACATTTCACCGAATAATTCAACACAAAACCGACTGCCTGATAATGCAAACAGTCGGTATTTTTTCCAAAATCGTTTTATACATATTTTCTCATGTATTTTAAGGCGTTTTTTTCCAGGCGCGAAACCTGTGCCTGACTGATGGATATTTCCTCGGCCACTTCCATCTGTGTTTTTCCTTCAAAAAATCGCATATTGAGTATATGCCTTTCGCGCGGAGAAAGTTTTTTCATTGCTTCCGAGAGCGAAATGTTTTCGATCCATTTGACATCCGTGTTTTTGCTGTCTTGTACCTGATCCATAACGTAGATTGCGTCCCCGTCATCGTGAAATACCGGCTCGTAGAGGGACACCGGTTCCTGTATGGATTCCAAAGCCATCACCACATCCTCTCTCTTTGTGTCCATAGCCTTTGCGATTTCGGAAACCGTCGGTTCGCGCAGAAGCTTAGCTGCCAGCTGTTCCTTGGTCTGAAGTGCTTTGTATGCAAGATCTCTCATCGACCTTGAAACTCTTATGGAATTATTGTCTCTCAGATAGCGCCTGATTTCCCCGATAATCATCGGAACGGCATAGGTCGAGAACTTAACGCCGTGGCTCGTGTCAAAATTGTCCAACGCTTTGATAAGCCCTATGCAGCCTACCTGAAAAAGATCGTCCGGATTTTCCCCGCGGCCCGAAAACCGCTGTATTACGCTGAGAACCAATCTCAGGTTTCCTTTTATGAATTCATCTCTGAGCTCCTTGTCTCCCGCATGAATCTTTTCTATCATTTCCATCATTTCGCCGTCTTTGTAAAGAGGCAGTTTGGCCGTGTTCACGCCGCATATTTCAACCTTGCTTACCATAGTCCATACACCATTCCTTTTTGTTTTAGTTATGTACTGCAGCGGCGTTTTGCATACCTGCCAATTAAGACCATGCAGGCAGTCTTTGTTATGTCCGGGCTTTCGCCTCACCCGAGTTTTTTAATCTCGCGGCGAAGTCTCACTATGATTCTTTTCTCCAATCGCGATATGTAGGACTGTGAAATTCCCAATTTATCCGCAACCTCCTTCTGTGTCATTTCTTTTCCGCTTTTCAGGCCGAACCGCATTTCCATCAATTCTTTCTCCCGCGGCTCGAGCTTTGCCATTGCTCCGTACAGCAGTTTGCGGTTGACTTCCTCTTCCAGCCTGTGATAGACCACATCGTTGTCCGTCCCCAATATATCGCTCAAGAGCAGTTCGTTTCCGTCCCAATCCACGTTCAACGGCTCATCGAGACTGACTTCGCTTTTGAGCTTAGTGCTTCTTCTGAGGTACATCAAGATTTCGTTTTCTATGCATCTTGAAGCGTAGGTCGCAAGTTTGATATTTTTGTCGAGTTTAAAAGTATTCACTGCCTTGATCAGTCCGATTGTGCCGATGGAAATCAGATCTTCCACATTTACACCGGCATTTTCAAATTTCTTTGCTATATAAACCACAAGTCTCAGGTTGTGCTCAATCAAAACGCTTCTTGCTTCCATGCTTCCTTTTGCGTATTCCTCCAGCATGCGGCTTTCCTCGTCGTGGCTCAGCGGCGGTGGCAGCACATCGCTTCCGCCTATGTAAAAAATTCCTTTCCGTTTCTGCCCAAATCGCAGAAAAATCCAAAGTTTCAATCTGCTTCTCATTGCATCCGCAAAGCTATGTAATCTATTCATTTGAAAGCCCCCTGTCCAAAAAATCTCTACCCAAAATCATATCGATGTCTTCAAAGTCATTCTCATAAAATGCAATCACGGCATTCCGTACTTCATTTCCCCGGTAATAAATGCTGTCGGTACGCATTCCCTCCAGCATCCCGTTTCGGCTTCCCACAGAATGAAACGGAATCAAAGCATAGCGTTCTTTGCATTTCAGTTTTTCAAGTTTCCCTGCGGCATTCTTCCCAATCAGTGCGACGGATCTGCCGCTTATCGGTTCTTTGAGGTAATTGCCGGTATCAATCATCGCTCGCAGCAAAATCGTCTGTCCTTCTATTCGAATCGCGGCCTCATCGCACAGCCCGATGTTCAGTCTGACCTGTTGTATCAACTTTACTATCAGGTATGAGAAACCGAAGGCAAGAATTCCGAAGCAGATCAGCCTCAAATAGGTCAGCGGCGGGATGTAGAGTGCTCCTGCCCCCGACACCGAAGGAATTTCCTGCCACAGCATAAGTGCCATGACACCTCCGCCCGATATCAGGGTTAGTGCCATAAAAATGGCTGTTTGGACGAGCAACTCTTTTGCTGTTTTTGCTCCCAGTCCGAGGAATACGGCTGACGCGGCAATTCCGACTTGCATCAAAATGCCCGCTATACCCGCCACAGGCAGAAAAATTGCAAATCCCGCCGCTCCGCACATTGCAGCTCCTATAAAAAGGCGAATGCGGGAAAACCTGCGGTTCAGAAGCTTTACCGTAAAGAAAAGCAGGATGCCTCCCGTAATAAAGTTTTCCAGAAAAAGATATTCTCCGTAAATAACCACTTGTCTACCTCGCATTACCATAATACAACACGGCCTTAGCGAAATATGTCGAAGTCAGGCACCCAAATAAAAAAACCTTCCCGGAAAATTCGGGCAAAAAAAACGCTCGGCGGTAGAAATTTCCGGTTCCACTGCCAAGCGGATGATTTTTGTTGTGTCACTATATGTTTGTCGGCAGGAAAAATTTCATCGCCGTGCCGCTGTCCTGCACCAGAACTTCTTTCGGCATTCCGAGCGTTCGGCACGCAATGTACAAGTCACCTGCAGCCCCCGTGAAGTTAAAAATCTGTATCATATACAAATACCACCAGTACTGCGGTGCGTTTGTCGAAAGTTCCGAAAGCATGATTGCAATCACAATTCCCCAAATGACAAGCGGGGCAAGCGCGATTGTCACATAGGCGGTTTTACCGAAAAAACAGCTGCTTCCGGCATAAAACATGCCTTTTTTGAGGTCTTTTCCGTAAAAAGGTACAGTTCCGCTGAACATTTTAATAAAGAATCCATGAACACCCTCGTGCACAAAAAGGTAAACGACCATGCCCATTATCATTCCTCCGGCGGCAAAGGCAATCCGAAAGGCTTCCATCTGAAAGGCTTCGGAAACGGGATGTCCGGAAAAGAGGATTCCCCACAAAACCATGCCAAGCGTAAGCAGAACCACAAAGATTGCCATCACTTTCATCGCTTTTCCGGCGAGGTCGACCGTTTCGTACAGTTCATACCCTCGCGGCAGTCTTTCATGTGCAAAATCTTTCATTACCTGAGTGCCTCCAATACGGCTTCCTGCATTTGTCCGGAAGCGATCACGCCCTTGTGAAGTACCGGCTTTTTGTCCAAATCGCAAAGCCCGTACGGAATTGCAACGCCCGTCTTCTCCGCAAGTGCCTTGACATATTCAAATCCGTCCTTGCATGGGCCGATTCCGCAGGCCTTTGCAACGCTTTCCGCAAATTTATATGCGCTCGCCGTCGATGCGATTACCGTAGGTGTCTTGTCACCCGTTTCTTTCACATAGTCCTCATAAACCTTGTATGCAACCGCCGTATGCGTGTCCATGAGGTAGCCGTTTTCAGACCACATCTTCGCAATCGCGGCAACCGCGTCTTCCTCCGTGCAGAATCCGCCGTAGAAATCACCGAGTGCCGCTTTAACGCTTTCGGAAACTTCGTAGCGTTTGCTGCTTTCCAAGGATTTCATCCATTCCGCAATAAGATTTCCGTCTCTGCCACTCAAAAGATACAGCAGTCTTTCGAGGTTACTGGAAATCAGAATGTCCATTGATGGTGAGTTCGTGCAGTAAAAACTTCTGACTTCGCTGCGGATATCGTAAACCCCGCTTCTGATGAAATCCGTCAAAACCTTGTTGTCGTTTGACGCACATATGAATTTGTTTACCGGAATTCCCATCAGTTTTGCATAATATGCTGCCAGAATGTTTCCGAAATTTCCGGTCGGAACTGTTACGTTCATCGGTTCGCCGGCCTTGAGGGTTCCGTCCGCCACAAGTTTCAAATAGCTGTATACATAATATGCCACCTGCGGCACAAGTCTTCCGACATTGATGGAGTTTGCTGAGGAAAGCTTGATTCCCATTTCGGCAAGTCTGCCGGCAAATGCGTCATCCGCAAAAATTTTCTTAACCCCGGTCTGTGCGTCGTCAAAGTTTCCGTGAATCGCAAAAACATGGGTGTTCGCACCGGTCTGGGTTATCATCTGTCTTTCCTGCACTTGGCTTACACCTTCAGACGGGTAAAACACGATAATCTCGGTTCCCGGTACATCCGCAAAGCCTTCGAGTGCGGCCTTTCCCGTATCTCCGGATGTTGCCGTCAAAATGCAGATTTTGGATTTTTCGCCTTCTTTGCGGCAGGCGGTCGTCATCAGATAGGGCAGGATTGACAGCGCCATATCCTTGAATGCCGCAGTCTTGCCGTGGTAAAGTTCCAGGAACCGCGCTCCTCCCGCCTGCTTCAGTTCGACGATGTCGGGTGCCGTGAATTTTGAATCGTACGCACCCTCGATGCAGCTGTGCATTTCTTCCTGCGTAAAGTCATCAAAAAACGCTCCGATTACCTGAAAGGCAACATCTTTGTATCCAACTTTTCCGGCGGCCATCCGCGCTGCCGCCTCCGCAATGTCAAACGGCAGCGCAGGGACTTGAACCGGCACATAAAGTCCCTTATCCGCGGCAATGCCGCGGATGATGGCCTGCGCTCCGGTCATTCTGTCTAAACTGCCGCGAGTACTCTCATATAACATTCTGTTTCCTCCTATTTAAAAAAGCCGACTTTGCCTGCCCCATACCGGGCAGGGGCAAAATCGGCTGTCTGATTTGATTTTTTAAAGCGTGGCGAATGAATTACTTCAGCTTTGCAACCATTTCACCGGCCTTCACCTGCTGTCCCTCGGAAACATAGATTCTTTCAACAACTCCGCCTTCTCTTGCGATGATGTTTGTTTCCATCTTCATGGCCTCGATTACAGCAATCGGCTGGTTGGCAGCGACCGTTTCGCCTTCCTTAACGAGCACCTTGATGATGTTGCCCGGGATATTAGCGCCGACTTCCATCGGATTGTCTTCATTTGCATAAAGAACCGAGTTGGAAGAGTTTACGGTTACTGTTTTGTCTTTAATCTTTATGATACGGCGGTTTCCGTTAACTTCGAAAATTGCTTCGCGGAAGCCGTCATTGTCAACCGGACGAACCTCCTGAAGTTTAACCATGAGATTTACGCCGTCTTTAACCTTAACTTCGCAGGTTTCGCCTTCTTCGAGTGAGTGGAAGAAGATATCCGAACCCATGTAACGGAAGGATCCTTCCTTGCGGATGGACTTGATGTAATCCTCGAACACCTTCGGATACAGAGCATAGGAAATGACTTCTCTGTCGGTGCCTTCGAGTTCCAGCTCATCCTGCAATTTCTTTCTGATTGCTTCGAAATCTTCCGGTTCCAGGAGTTCTCCCGGTCTGCAGGTAATCGGTTTTTTGTCCTTGAGAACAACTTTCTGAATGTCTTCCGGGAATCCGCCTTCCGGCTGTCCCATCATACCTTCGAAGTAGGAAACCGTGGAATCCGGGAAGTCGATGTTTGCACCCTTTTCCACGATGTTTTCCGGAGTCAGTCCGTTCTGAACCATAAAGATTGCAAGGTCGCCTACAACCTTTGATGACGGTGTAACCTTTACGATATCGCCGAGCATCATGTTTACAGCCTTGTACATATCCTTTACTTCTTTCAGCTTGTGGCCGAGACCGAAGGATTCAACCTGTGCCTGAAGGTTGGAGTACTGACCTCCCGGAATCTCATACTTGTAGATTTCAGCGGAAGCGGTCTGAAGCTCGGATTCGAATTCTTTGTATACCGGACGAACATCTCTCCAGTATTCACTGATTTTCTGAAGTCCGTCCGAATCAAGGCCTGTATCTCTGTCGGAATTCTGCAGGGACGCAACGATGGAGTTGAGTGCCGGCTGCGATGTAAGTCCGGACATGGAGTTAAATGCCGCATCCACGATGTCAACGCCTGCCTGTGCTGCCATAAGCACGGTAGCAACTCCGTTTCCGGAAGTGTCGTGCGTATGCAGATGAATCGGAATACCGATTTCCTGCTTGAGCGTTCCGATCAGCTTCGAAGCAGCGGTTGGCTTGAGAAGTCCCGACATATCCTTGATGCCGAGGATGTGAGCCCCGCGTTTTTCGAGTTCTTTTGCCATTCTTACATAGTAATCAAGCGTGTATTTGGTTCTGGACGGATCCAGAATATCTCCGGTATAGCAGAGGCAAGGTTCCGCGATCATGCCCTGATTGAGAGTTTCGTCAAGTGCAACTTCCATGCCCTGAATCCAGTTGAGTGAGTCGAAAATACGGAATACGTCGATTCCGGATTTTGCAGACTGTTTTACAAACTCACGGATTACATTGTCCGGATAGTTCTTGTATCCAACGGCGTTTGCACCTCTGATAAGCATCTGCATGAGGATGTTCGGGCACCTTTCGCGAAGCACTTCGAGTCTTTCCCACGGATCTTCCTTGAGGAAACGGTACGCCGTATCAAAGGTAGCTCCGCCCCACATTTCGAGTGAGAAAAGCTTGCGTCCGTATACGGAAACCGCCGGAGCGATTTTTTCCATATCAACGGTTCTTACGCGGGTAGCCATGAGGGACTGCTGGGCATCACGCATAGTGGTATCTGTCACAAAAAGTCTCTGCTGTTTTCTTACCCACTGTGTAAAGTCCTTTGCGCCCATTTCGTCGAAAAGCTGTTTGGTTCCTCTGCCCTGAAGGTCCGCAATTTCTTCGCTCTTGAACTTCGGGAATACCGGTACGTTGTAGCTTCTCTTCCTGCCTTTTGTTTCGTTTACAAACTTATTGCCGAGGAATTCAATGACTCTCAGTTCGGTATCCTGTACCTTGCCGATGTCAAGCAAGTCCGGAGTGTTTGCGATAAATCCGGTATCACATTCACCTGCGGCAAAAGTCGGGTGATTCAGTACATTGAGCATGAAAGGAATATTCGTCTTTACGCCCTTGATGATGGTTTCACCGAGTGCACGGATAGCCTTTCTTCTCGTATCGTCAAAATCTCTTCCGAACGATGTTACCTTAAGAAGCAAGGAATCGTAGAACGGCGTGATCGTGGATCCCTGGAATCCGTTGCCGCCGTCAAGTCTGATTCCGAATCCGCCCGGTGAACGGTAGGATTCGATTGTTCCTGTATCCGGCATGAAGTCGTTTGCCGGATCTTCCGTAGTGATTCTGCACTGGATTGCGTGTCCGGTAACCTTGATGTCGTCCTGACCCTTGATTCCGATTTCCCTGCTGTCGAGTCTGTGACCCTCTGCAATAAGAATCTGTGCCTGCACGATGTCGATTCCCGTAACCATTTCCGTTACGGTATGTTCAACCTGAATACGAGGATTCATTTCGATGAAATAATGCTTGCCTGTCGTGTGGTCAAGCAGGAATTCAACCGTACCTGCGGAGCGATAATTTACTGCCTTTGCGATTTTAATCGCGTCTTCACAGATTGCGCTGCGCTGCTCATCTGTCAGGCAGAGCGCCGGCGTAAATTCGATAACCTTCTGGTGTCTTCTCTGGATGGAGCAGTCACGTTCATAAAGATGAACGATATTGCCTTCCTTGTCACCCAAAATCTGCACTTCGATGTGCTTTGGGTTCTCAAGATATTTTTCAATGAAAATATCGTCAATGCCGAAAGCTTTCGCTGCTTCGGAACGCGCGGAACGGAACTGTGGAAGAAGTTCTTCTTCGCTTCTTACGATTCTCATTCCTCGTCCGCCGCCGCCGGCAGCTGCCTTGAGCATAACGGGATAACCGCATGAATTTGCGAATTCCAATGCTTCGGCTTCTGTTTCGATTGCTTTCTCAACGCCCGGAACTGTAGGAACTCCCACGGAGTGCGCTACGATTTTGGACTGGATTTTGTCCCCGAGGCTGTTCATCATTTCTGCCGTAGGCCCGATAAATTCGATTCCGGCATCGGCACAGGTTTTTGCAAATTCTTCATTTTCAGCCAGAAATCCGTATCCCGGATGAATTGCGTCTACACCCTTTGCCTTTGCAAGGGCAATGATTTCGTCGATGCTGAGATAAGCGCCGACCGGAGTTTTGCCCTTTCCGATTTGATAAGCTTCATCGGCTTTTGTTCTGAATAAAGAATTTTTGTCTTCTTCGGAATAAATCGCAACCGTTCGGATTCCAAGCTCTCTGCATGCTCTGAAAACTCGGATTGCAATCTCGCCTCTGTTGGCAACAAGCACTCTTTTGAATTTTTTGATTTCTCCCATTTCTTCCTCTCTCCTAAAAAAATTACTTGACCATGTGAATATCCATCTGCGGATATGGTATGTTTATGTCTGCTTCGTCAAAAGCAATCTTAACCTGCTCCTGCAGGTAATATTTTACACCCCAGTATTTCGGGGTTTCGCACCAGACTTTAAATTCAATTTCAATTGCACTGTCCCCATGTGCCGAAACTCCGAAAAACGGCTCCGGTGTTTTAAAAACATCCGGGCACGACTCTGCGACAGCCAAAAGCGTGTCTCTCACCTTTGAAAGGTCCGAATCATAGCCCACTGTGAACTTAAAGTCCACTCTTCTTGTTTCCTCTTTCGTGTGATTCACCAACACCGATGAGGTTATCGCACCGTTCGGAACCGCAATTATTTTGTTGTCATATGTTTTCAGGGTTGTAACCATAAGGTCGATTCCCTGAACGACTCCGGATGCTCCCGCAGTTTCAATAAAATCTCCCCGGATAAACGGCCGGTTGATCAAGATGATGATGCCGCTCGCTACATTTCCCAGGCTGTCCTTCATCGCAAGAGCGATTGCTGCACCTCCTGCTCCGAGCACCGTTACAAGCGGAGCTGTCGGTACGTGGAGGCAGGTAAGCACTACGATAAAAATCAGCACATACACCACATATTTCAACGTGTTCAGCAAGAATTTATATACCGACTCATCCAGCGAACTTTTGTCGAGGAGTTTCCGTGCAACCTTCAGTATGATTTTGGTGAGCAGTATTCCCACAATAAGCACAAGAAGTGCCAGCAGAATATCCTTTCCGTATTGCAGGAGTGCCTCCCATGTTTTTTCCGTAATTTTCATTGCGGTTTCACTCCTTTCCCTTGTTCGTGCAAAACTTATTCCGCGTAAACCCTGCCGCTTCTTCTTCTTTCAAGTTCGTGCAGGAGTTTCTTTCTCAGTCTGATATCGTCAGGCGTGATCTCAACAAGTTCATCGTCGTTTATGAATTCCAGGGCCTCTTCGAGGGTGAAGGTTCTCGCGGGACTGAGCTTAATCGCCTCATCCGAACCTGCCGCACGCATGTTGCTCACTTTCTTTGCCTTGCATGGGTTTACAACCATGTCGTCGTTTCTTGAATTCATACCCACAATCATGCCTTCGTAAACCTTGGTTCCCGGCTCCACAAACATCTGAACTCTCTCTCCGATGTTGAAAAGCGCATAAGGTGTGCAGACTCCCTCTTCCTGTGCAATCGCAACGCCGTTTACGCGCTGAGGAATTTCGCCCTTATACTCGTCGAAGGAGTCAAATCTTCTGACCATCGTTCCTTCGCCTCTCGTATCATTTATGAATTCGCTTCTGTAGCCGAGAAGGCCTCTTGTCGGCACAAGATATTCTATGCGCGAAAAACCGTTTTCGCCTGACATTTGCTTCATTAAGCCTTTTCTCATATTCAATTTATTGATAACCGTTCCGGCATATTCGTCCGGCACGCCGATAACGGGGATTTGGCAGGAGGTTCCGGAAGCCACGGCAGGAGACAGGGACAGATACGGCGTTCCCACAAGTCAGGCGTGCTATATCAGGCTCTCCGGAGTTCCGCAGCTCAGTGATTCCGATCACTTCACGGTGGTCGGCAATGTGTCGGTAACGATATCGCGTACAGGCGAATAGTTCTACAGATATAATCCGCAGAAAGCGGTTTATATAAAAAAACCAAAAACCAAAAACAAAAAACATGCTTTTGAAAGGAGCAATCAAAATGAAAAGAATTTTGGCAATTATTATTTCGGTCGCAATGATCGCGACCATGCTCGCGGTTTCCGTGAGCGCGGAAAAAGAGGTCGGCGGTGATAACGGCGTTACTACATTTGAACCGACAACCCCGACCGGAGAAGACCTGAATGTTAAGGTCACGGAGATTACGCATAAATATGCTGTAGACCTTGTCTACTCTCTTCAGGATCTGGTCATAGACGGAAATATCACATGGAATGTCAACACCATGAAGTATGAAGTGGGCGGCAACACCCTTAAGGATGACACACGCAAGGTTAAGGTGTACAACCGCTCAGACCTGCCGGTATATGCGTATGCCACCATCACCAACACCAATGACGCTGACGGCATCACGGTAGCTGCAGTTAACAACAGTGATCAGAACAAACTGACTGTTGCAAAGGCAACCGCCGGCGTGGGAGCCAACGGCACATCTACAGTCGGAGAGCTTGTCATCAACCTGACCAGCGACAACTGGAACGCTGTTGCGGAATACTACGCAGCAAAGAGACTTGCATCTGCAAATCAGGCGACCGATACTTTCAGAATCGCAACCGTCACCGTCACTATCACAAAGGATTGAGGCTTAAAGAGATTTTAATTTGCTGCGAGGCAATTTAAAATAAAAATCAAAAAAGGAGGAAAAAAATGAAGAAAATTTTTGCAATTGCGCTGTGTGCAGTGCTTTGTCTCTGCATGGCTGTCCCCGCATTTGCGGCAGGAACGCCTGAGGCAGATTACCCCGGGCAGAATTCCGGACAGGATGTCAATATCACCATCAGCGGTGATATGGTTCATGTCTATCTTGTGGATATAGAATTCACAAATCCGACATTTACTTATTCGTCCGGCTCGAAGTGGAACCCCGAAACATACCAGTATGAGCCCGGCACAGCCGCTACATGGGCAGGAACAGGTACTGTAAAGATCACTAACCATTCAGACCTTCCCGTTAATTACAATGTTGAGAGGGATAATGTCGTAGCCACCTACGGTCCGCTCGATATCGAAGTGACCGGCGCCACCGGCACGATCGAAAAGTGCAATGTCGGCGACGCCCTCGGAAGCCACAACGCAACCGCGACCTTCAAGGTAACGGGCACACCCACTGTTGCCGAGATAACAGCTCAGAAGCTCGGCGAAATCAAGGTCACCATCACGAAATAAGCCCCGCAAGGCTCTGTAAGGAGGGAGAAGCGCTATGAAAAAGAAACTGCTGTCGGTATTCTCATACTGCGTGGTTTTTGCGCTTTTTCTCTCTTTGCAGATGGGTTTTACCGCACCGTCGTCTGCGCACGGAGAAAAAATCGATGTACTGATAAGTGTCGGGAAAGATAAGGAGTATCGCTACGCAATAGATATTCTTTTCAAGAATATTTCCTTTGTTTATCATCTTGAAAGCATCGCAGTAAATTCCAAAACGGGTGAACGGTATGTCAACAGCGGAAAATGGCTTGAGCAGGGCGGCGCACCATCGCCGTCGTTTGATGTGCTGGTGGTAAACAGATCCGACACACCGATACATTCGGAAACTGTATTTTTTGCCGCGGACTTTTATCTGTGCGGCGCGGATATTACCGTGAAATGCGACAGTGACAATGTCCTTCCCGCAGTTTTGCTGGAGGCGGAAAAGAAAATCGTATACGAACTCAGAACAAGCGCAGTGTTCGGCATATATCCGGAGCTTTCCTCCTATGAGG
>OQVL01001153.1_pt1 | contig 15506 bp, 12 predicted proteins | sample 1691501 | NCBI WGS metagenome assembly OQVL01 (sample SAMN03418253, study PRJEB22391) | human gut metagenome | biome: human-gut; feature: organic feature; material: feces | host: Homo sapiens | place: Tanzania | collected 2013-01
TTACAAGCTACACTTCAATCAGAACCCCACGGGCTTGCCCGTGGGAGCAGTCAGAAGTAAGAAAAACAAAACCAGAAGTCATTCCAAGCCTCAAGCTTTAAAGCTTGGGGCTTTTTCTTCACTTAAATAGCGACAAGAGATCAGCCCTATAAAAATAAAGCTCACGATCTTCTTGTTGGAGCTACCTGCCATTTTTTTGCTACGATTTATTTGCTACGTTGCTTGCCATCTAGTTCGTACGCCATGCCCTAAAAATTAGGCTACGTAGTCTCCTTCTTTTAAAACCTGGTCACATCTGCATTAAATTTTACTAAGGTTTTACATGGCGTTTATAGAACTTTACAATTCCTTCACCGATTCTTTACGCGCGAAACATATAATGCAAGGCGGACCGGGGGGCTGCTCCTTATAGGGTCAGGCCGCATTGTTCCCGCGGTATCAGGCAGTATTCCTTCCCTTCGGTTCCATCCTTATTTTTACAGTCAGTTCCCATGGTTTTAACCTTATAGTTATAACTAAGTTTAAGTTAGGGAAATTGGCGTTATCTTTGACTTTATTAAGGATACATGCATGAACATACCAGAAGGTGCACTTAATACTTCCGGTTCAGAGCTAAGACCGGTGCTCAATTCTCCAGACGACATCACCGACCGCCTTCTTGAAGATATCGCAGACGGCGCGCTCAACTCTCTTACTATTAATTACAACCTAAAATACGATGTCACCCCACAGAAATATAGTAGTCCGTTCTTTCTTGCTTACCACAAGAAAAAGTTTAAGGCTGTTAAATTCAGAATTTATTTAGGCACTGAAGTTACTTCAATTGCCGGTATGTTTAGCGGAATGCCTGGCCTTAAAAAGGTTCCATTCTTTGATACTTCAAGAATTACCGACATGTCTTCTATGTTCCGTGATTCAAGATCCATAGAAAGCGTACCTGCCTATGATACTAGCAAAGTAGTTACCATGCGTAGCATGTTCCGTAACTGCCGTGCTTTAACTAAAATACCTGAATTTAATACTTATTCATGTACCGACATGTCATCTATGTTCCGTCATGCTGAAGCTTTAAAGAAGATTCCAGAACTAGATACTCATGCTGTAACCAACATGGAAAGCATGTTCCGTGGAGCTTATGCGCTTAAGAAATTCCCCAAAATCAATACAGCCGAAGTATCTACCATGAACTCAATGTTCAAAGATACGAAGTCCCTTAAAAAGGTACCACTTTTTGATACAAGCAAAGTGCAAGACATGAGCTCCATGTTTGCCGGCGCTACTATCTTACGTACCATTCCCAAATTCAACACCCAAAGCGTTGAACGCATGAATGCCATGTTTGAAAACTGCGATGCTTTAAATAAGCTTCCTCTTCTCGACACCCAAAACGTAGTTGATATGTCTACTATGTTCCGCGGGGCCCGTGACCTCCTTGAAGTTCCTACTTTTAACACCAACAAGGTCAGAAGCATGACCGGGATGTTCTGCGGGGCTAAAAGCTTAAAGAACGTACCGCCTTTAAAAACTACTAGCGTCGCCGATATGAGCTTTATGTTTAGTGGTTGTACCAATCTTAAGACTGTACCTCTTTTTGATACCAGAAATGTAATTGACATGTCTGGAATGTTCCGTGGTGCTCGTGCTTTAACGGAAGTTCCATTGTTTATCACGAGCCGAGTTATTACCATGAACTGCATGTTCTGCGGTACTAGATCACTAAAGAGTGTGCCACTTTTTGATACCAGTAGTGTCATTGATATGGGGTGCATGTTTTGTGATGCCCGCGCGTTAGAAAGCGTGCCTCCATTTGATACGCAGGCTGTAAGCAACATGTCAGAAATGTTCTGTGGAGCTTCTTCTTTACGTAACGTCCCACTCTTCTCCATGCGTTCTGTCGAAAAGATGGACTTTATGTTTAGTGGCGCTCATAGCTTAAGCATTGAAACTGTTAGAGCTTGGAATAGCGTTTATCGTTTTGGGAAGCAGCTTCGTAAAATGCTTGAAGAGAGCGATAAGCAAGCCCGTAAGATTGCCGAAGACGCCGAAAAGGCAGCGTCTGCACAGGACAATATTAAGAGCTGCACTTGCGACGCGCAAAACGGTTCCTTAGAAGTTGAAGTTGTGTCGACCCCTAATGAAGCAGATGCGAAAGTTGCTGACCACGTTTTAGATAACGAACTTGAAGCGCACGACGACACCATGAAGCGTCCTAAGAAGAAAAAACCTGCTAAAGCTCAAGACAGCAATGTCGCTACCTCATGCAAGCAAGAAGCAAAGTGCGCCTGCAAGGCGGAAGCGAAAGCAAAAACCAAAGCTGACGCCGAAAAAACCGACAAAGCTGACCAAAAAGCTGCCAAGGTAGAACCCCCAAAAGCAGAAACCGAAGTGAAATCAGAAGCTTCTGAAGCATGCACTAAAGCCCATAAGACCGCAAAAATTGTGGCATCTAAAGCTAATGCTTGCAAAGAAAGCAAGAAAGTCGCAAAAGAAGAAAAAGCTCAAGCTTGTGATGAAGTTTCTGTAGCCCAAGATGCCAAAGTCGAAGCGCCAAAAGAAGAAACTGCCAAAGCAGTCGCTCCAAAAACTACTGAAGTAGAAAGGAAGGCCCCAAGCAAGGCCACAGCTAAAGCTCCTACTAAAGAAACCTCCGCTCCTAAAGCTACCGCCACTAGAAAAAGCGTGAGCGCTCAGGCGGTAACTCGCGATGATGACGTGCCTGAAGCGAATTTGAGCTCAAATCTTAAATCCGCCACTTCCAGGGAAAACCACCCGTAAAAAGCGTATTCCGGAAGCTTAAGATGGCGCGAACTTAAAAGTTCAATATAGACAGTGAAAAGTCAAACGACTGGACCTTAAATGAAAATTTAGCCAGTCGTTTTTTGGGGTTAATTTTTAGGGCTCTTCGTGCATATGTGTTGCTAAATTGGCTCTTTTACCCACACATATACACGAAGAGCCTTAAATTCTAATTAAAAAAATTTAATCCAAGAATAAAGACTTTAATTTTTCTAATTCTTCGTTGCTCTTATATGACAAAATAAGCTTGCCTTTATCTTTGCCACTTGGAATACATTTAACGCTCATACCATTAAGTTTGGTCGTTAATAATTCCTGTAATCGATCGGTTTCCGTACGATCAAGCGGTGGTTTTGGCGCTACAGGGTTAACGATATTTTTCACCAATTTTTCAGTTTCGCGAACTGTTAATCCTTTTTGAATAACAATCAAAGCAGCCTTTTCTTGAGCTTCGCCACTAACACCTAATAAGGCGCGTGCATGCCCCATTTCAAGCTCACCGTTCTTCACAAAATCTTTTACCTTTTCTCCTAATTCATTCAATCTAAGGAGATTGGAGATTTGTGAACGAGACTTCCCTACCCTTTCCGCAATTTCTTCATGCGTTAAATTAAGTTCAGTTGATAGTCTCTGTAAAGCTTCAGCTGTTTCTATCGCATTTAGATCCTCACGCTGAATATTTTCAATAAGCGCAATAGTGAGAGCTTCTTTATCTGAATAATCTTTTACCAGACAAGGAACTTTCTTTAAACCAGCAATACGAGCAGCCTGCCATCTACGTTCACCAGCAATAATTTCATAGCGAGATGGCGCGATTTCTCGCACCACAATTGGTTGAATTAAACCATTTTCTTTTATAGAAACAGCTAGCTCTTGTAGCAACTGAGGATCAATATACTGCCTCGGTTGGCAACCACCTCGTTCTAACTGTTCAATCCCAAGTTCAGTTAATCCAAATTTTGACGTTTGGGATGCTGAGGTTGGGTTTTCAGGGTCTAGAACAGGGGCTGGATTTACATTTGATTGTGCCTTGACCGGTGGTTCATCGTGATGTTCCATCTGGTGATTTTGCTTTAATAAAGCACCAAGACCTTTTCCTAAACCTGCCATATCTATTCCTGTTTACCTAATATTCTTGTTTTTTAATGTTTGTTGTTATACGTTTTGAAGAATTAATTTATTTATTGCTGTTTGCCTTCGTATTTCAGCAAAATTTCCCCAGCTAAAGCCAAATAAGCTTTGGCCCCAATAGAATTTTTGTCGTAATAGAGAGCTGGTTTACCGAAACTTGGTGATTCAGCTAAACGCACGTTGCGTGGAATTGGAGTCCGGTATACCTTGTCTTCAAAATGTTTTTTAAGTTCGGTGGAAACAGACACAGCTAATCTAGCTCTGCTGTCATACATCGTTCTTAAAACCCCTTCTATAGTCAGATTTGGATTGATACTACCCTTAATCTGCTCAATAGTTTCAATAAGATCGGTTAAACCTTCAAGAGCAAAATATTCGCACTGCATCGGTACTAAAACTGAATCTGCTGCACAAAGAGCATTTACAGTAAGCAAATTCAAAGCCGGAGGACAATCAATAAAGACAAAATCGTAATTATCTTTAATTTTATCGAGTGCTTTTTTAAGTCTTAATTCACGACCAAAAAATTCCATTAACTGAACGCTAGCTGCGGTTAAATCAGAATTTGCCGGTAAGAGATCGTAATTACATTCAGTGCCAGTAATTAGAATTTCATTGATATCCTGATTTTTAACTAATAAATCATAGATACTGCTCTTTAATGCAAACTTATCAACGCCACTAGCCATAGTAGCATTCCCTTGCGGATCCATATCAATTACTAGAATTTTCTTTTGCAGAGCTAATGATGCTGCTAGGTTTACACAGGTTGTAGTTTTACCAACCCCACCTTTTTGATTTGCTAAAGCAATTACTTTGCTCAATTTATCCATCCTATCCTATTTCTATTCTTTATTACCTATGTTAATGGCCTTCTTTTTTTGTAATTTTTACGATGCAACGCTGTCCAAGTGCGGCTGGAACTTTAAGATCTATGTTTTCTTGTACCATAAATCCAGTTGGAATATCTGCCAACTCTTCTGCGGTTATCTGCCCTTTTAAAGCTAAATAACAACCATTTGCATCAACCATATGAGAACATAAGGTCAACATGTCTTTAAGAGAAGCAAAAGCCCTACTTAAAACGCAATCAGCTTTTTGTTCTTCAGGAAGTTTAAACTCTTCACAACGAGATAAAACCGGAACAACATTTTTTAAGCCTATTATACGGCGAACTTCACGCACAAAATTGATTCTTTTACTTTGGCTATCTACCAAATAAAAGGTTTTATCAGGATTCATTATAGCCAAAGGAATGCCAGGTAAGCCAGGACCAGTCCCAACATCCACAAAAGTCTGCCCTTCTAAGTGAGGAGAAACTACCACAGAATCAACAATGTGTTTTAGGAGCATATCTTCAGGATTACGAACCGATGTTAGATTATAAACATGGTTCCATTTATCCATCAAAATAATGAATTCCACCAAGCGACTTAAAGTCGTAGCGTCCACTTTCGGTCCGTTTGCCGCTAATAAACTAGCTAATTTTTTTTCTAAAAATTTTGCCTCAGCCATTAGTTATTTACCTTTTACCCCTAAAATACCTAAGCGCTTAAGGTGTACCAGCAAAATTGAAATAGCAGCTGGTGTTACCCCTGAAATACGCATAGCTTGACCGATGTTTTCAGGTTTGTATTCATTTAACTTCATAGTAACTTCAGTTGATAAACCAACTACATTACGGTAATCAAAGTTTTGCGGTAAGTAAGTTAACTCATTCTTAAGTTGTTTATCGATTTCGTCCTGCTGGTGATCGATATAACCTTGGTACTTAATTTGAATTTCTACCTGTTCTTGCGCTTGAGGTTCAGTCGCGATTTTTTCCAAACCTGAAACGGCATACAGCTTTTCTAAAGTCATTTCTGGACGGCGAATGATTTCTTCTAAAGTCTGTTCCTTGGAGATCGGGGATTTTAGAACATCATTAAGTTTTAATGCGATTTCATTACCCGGGCCAATCCAGTAGTCTTTAAGGCGTTGCTTTTCTTTTTCAATCTGTTCCATCTTGTTTTCAAAGAAAGCCCAACGAGTATCATCAACTAAACCTAATTCGCGACCAATTGGAGTTAAACGGATATCAGCGTTGTCTTCACGTAGCTGCAATCTATATTCCGCGCGACTAGTGAACATGCGATATGGTTCTTTAGTCCCTAAAGTACATAAATCATCCATCAGAACACCAATATAAGCTTCATCTCGTCTTGGAGACCAACTTTCCTTGCCACTTGCTCTTAAGCCAGCGTTGATCCCAGCTAAAATACCTTGAGCAGCTGCTTCTTCGTAACCTGTGGTACCATTGATTTGCCCTGCAAAGAATAGGTTTTCAATGCATTTATTTTCCATGTTTGATTTCAAATCACGTGGATCAAAGAAATCATATTCAATAGCGTATGCAGGTCTCATAAGCACAGCGTCTTCAAGCCCTACCATAGAATGAACCATGGCAACTTGGACATCAAAAGGCAAGCTAGTAGAAATACCATTAGGATAAATTTCGTTGGTATAAAGACTTTCTGGCTCTAAGAAGATTTGATGTGTATCTTTATCAGGATAACGCATAATCTTATCTTCAATTGAAGGACAGTATCTTGGGCCTACAGAATGAATAACTCCAGAATATAATGGACTTCTATCTAAGTTATTACGAATAATTTCGTGAGTTTTGGCATTAGTATGGGCTATATGACAACAAACCTGAGTTGGGTGATCTTCTACTTTACCCAAAAATGAAAAAACAGGAAGTTTGCTATCTGCTTGTTGCTGTTGAAGCTTACTAAAATCAATAGTGCGTTTATCAATACGGCAAGGAGTACCGGTCTTTAAACGCCCCATTCTAATTGGTAGTTCATGCATGCGATCAGCAAGTTTAATTGAAGCACTATCTCCAGCACGGCCCCCACTGTAATGTTCTAAGCCAATATGAATAAGACCATTTAAAAATGTACCATTACATAAAACAACAGTTTTAGACTTAATCTTAATACCCGCCTGAGTTTCAATCCCACAAGCTTTACCATTTTCAATAAGTAAATCTGTTACTGGTTGCTGGAATAATTGAAGATTTGGATAGTTCTCTAAAATTTTTCTAATTTCAATTTTATAAAGAACGCGGTCAGTTTGAGCGCGAGTGGCTCTTACTGCTGGACCTTTTGAAGAGTTCAAGGTTCTAAATTGAATACCTGCATGATCGACTGCCAAAGCAGTAACCCCACCTAAAGCATCAATTTCTTTTATTAATTGTCCTTTACCAATCCCACCAAAAGCTGGATTACATGACATTTGACCTAAAGTTTCAAGGTTATGAGTTACTAATAAGGTTTTAAGACCCATACGTGCACTAGCAGTACATGCTTCAATACCGGCATGACCACCACCAACAACTATTACGTCAAACTCTTCGTGGAAAAACATGATTTCCTCTTTATTCCATAATCCGGATACATCTAAATTGCAAATTGACGTTATTTTAATGTTTTTTAGTTAGATAGTCATTTTATTTAACGGTCGTTATAGTGTGACGCATAAACGCTAACTAAATTTTTTAGGAGGAAGTTGGAAAAAACCTTTTTTTCTCTTTTTTAATAATTAATTCTTCGTTATCTTCTTTTTGATAGCCTAATTTTTGTGGATAACCATTCAAACTCCTTGATATAGCTATCTTTGGGTAAGTGAGCAAACCTGTTTTATAGCAGTGAATTTTTGTGAAAAAGATCTGTACAAAAAACATGGTTATACACAACCTAAAATTACTCACACAAATTATAAACACCCTTAAACATGATACACACCGATCAAAATACAATAATATTCACAACCAATAACACTGTGGATAATACAGTTATACATAAGGGTAAATATAGCATAAGTTATTGTATTTATGTAATAAATTGTGGTTTATAAAATTATTAACATGTTTATAAAAAGTGCTTAAACTTGTTAATAATAGTTTACCCCATAATTTATCTATCTTTTTGATTGGTGCATAACTTAGAGTTTCGCCAAGAAAAATTTTGCTAATCCTTTAGATTTTACTGTAATTATAGGTTCAATTTAGGGCATAAAATATTAAATTTTTAGGTGGGAAAAAACTTTTATAGTAGCTCTGTTATATGCTATTTTCCATGCTCATAAGCAAAAACAACAATGAATTTGGACGTTATTTGTTTATGATTTTAGGTAGCAAAATCACCTGGGGAATCTTTTTATAACGAATTTTTCACGGCAATTTTGGCTGATTTAACTGAGATTTTTAATGCAAATTTAACCTTACTAAAAGCTAAAGAAAACTGGTTTTGGGGAACAAAAGAAAGAACTTTAATCTTGATTGTAGAATATTAATGACTAGCGCCTAAGGTCGAAACGTTTAGCTAAAGCTGTTTTAGTAAGTTTATTCTAGGCGTTTGATATGAGCTTTAATGCGATTTTGTGATAAGGGAAGTGGAGGCAGCGTGAGATTTAATATGATGAATAAACCAGGTGCTAGTACGTTAAATGATAGCGTGGAAGGGGGGGGGATAAGCGTGGAGCAATCGCCAAAAAAAGTGCAAAAAAAAACCCCGGGGGGTAAAACCGGAGCTTTTGATGGTACGACTATTGAAAAAAGTTAAAAAGTGCGAGATTAAACGCGCTTTTTGAATTCGTTGGTACGGGTATCGATTTCGATCTTGTCGCCAGTCTTAACGAAGTCAGCAACAGAGATGGTGAACTTAGTGCCCTTAAGGGTAGCAGGCTTAGTTACCTTACCAGAAGTATCGCCACGAACTGAAGGTTCAGTGTATTCAACTTCTCTTACGATGGTGATAGGGAGTTCAACGCTGATTGCCTTACCTTCGTAGAAAGTAACGGTGCATACGTCTTCCATGCCGTCAACGATGTAGTTGATAGCGTCACCAAGGTTTTCCTTTTCGATTTCGTACTGGTTGTATTCTTCATCCATGAATACATACATTGGATCTGCGAAGTAAGAGAAAGTGCAGTCCTTATGTTCGAGGATGATATCTTCGAGCTTGTCGTCAGCCTTGAATACAGTTTCGGTACCACCTTCGCTAAGAAGATTCTTGAGCTTCATCTTAACTACAGCTGCGTTTCTGCCTGATTTGTTGAATTCGGTCTTGAGAACAACCATTGGGTTCTTTCCAACCATGATTACGTTGCCGGCGCGAACTTCTTGTGCGGTTTTCATGTATTAAAATCCTAAAATTTAACAAGTTATTCTTTATCCAGGCAGTTATTTATAAATTCTGACAAATTTCTGCCAAGACTATTATTTTGTATCAAGCTTTCGGACCATGTTTTACACAATCCAAAGATTTGGCGGTATTCTATCATAAATTCATTAAAAATTACAGAGGCAGAACAAGTATTACTTGAAGAGTTATCAAGAGCCAAAAATGCTTGTTCAATGATGCTTCGTAATTTAGGGGTTGTATTTTGGGTAAGAAGCTCAGTAAAGGCACGCAATTTGTCTAAGTGGATATTATCTTTTTGTTGATATATATGCCATAAAAATGGTCGTCCATTGATTACTGCTTGGGTGATTGAATCTTCACCTCTGACTACATTGAGATCACAGGCTTTAATGATATAGCTGTATGCTTCTTGTTGTTGCATGGGGAATACATGCCAAAGAGCATTAGGGTACATAGCTTGAAGTTTTTTAGTATCTGAGGCTCTGGTTTCAAGTAAATATTTGGTACTGCGTCCTTCGGGCAATAAAAATAGGGTATCAGGGTGGTGTTTTAAGATTGCAGATAGCAGAGGGAATAATTGCGGAGTTTCGTACGAAAAAATTTGCACAGTGAATCTATCAATGCTTGAAACTGGCAATTGTAAAAGTTCTTGTACTTTGTGGCGAGCGTAGTCGTAAGCGATTAAAGGAAAATTTTCTTCAAAATTTAAACCGCCAGTTTTATTGGTAAAGCCGGGGAAAAAGAAGTATTTATTGACGCCATTGTTCTGAAAAGATGGTAATTTGTGGCATCCTTCAATCCAACTTTCAGCACTTAGGTACTCAAGATTTATCCATAGTGTGCGTGAAGTCATTTTTTTTATGTAACTTTCGTCTAAGTTACAAGCAAAGCATTCAATGATTACATCGGCAGGCGTATAGTCTTCACATACCTTAGACCAATATTTGATTATAATGGATGGAGATAATTGGTACTTAGTGGCATTAAGTGGAAATGATGGTTCTATCGTTCTTAGTGCCTGTAGATCGTCGACGTATAAAGAAACAAATTTATGGTTCCGGCTAAGCTCGCGGGCGAGGCGGTAACAGACACCAATATCTCCATAGTTGTCAATTACGGAACAAAATAGATCAACGGTAATTTTTTCTTTATTGGTCGGCATATTGTTAGTTGTCCAAAATGTTTAGTTAAAGTAGCACATGAATAATATTAAAAGAAAAATCATTTGTGAACAATGTGGGATGGTTTTAGAGCTACCCAGCTTGAGTGGACGTTTAGTTGGCATTTGCCCACGCTGTGGCAAAGTGTTGTACAAATTTCATGCGCATTGGGTGCCAAACTCATTCTGTTATGCCTTGGTGGCAGTAATTTTTGGCTTGCTTGCAGATGTTTTGCCTTTTATCTCTATTAAATCTGCGGAAATCTCTAATTCCATGGAGATGTTAGATTACACCACGATTCTAGTGCAACAAAACTATTCAGTTATAAGTTTTGTGATTTTTCTCGTGATGCAACTACTGCCTTTTTTAGTGCTTGTGACGATTTTACTTAGTGATCTTGGATGCATGTTGGGAGTTCATTGGCGGTTACCTGGATTTTTGCTTAAGTTCTATCGCTTTGCGCTAGAGTGGAGCATGCTTGAGGTTTTTATGGCCTCAATTCTAGTGAGTTTAGTTAAATTAGTTTCATTAGTTGAGGTGTCATACGGTAATGGTTTTTGGTGCTTTTTTGGGTATCCTATTTTTTTTCTTCTCGCTATTAATAGATTTAATTGGCGTAAAGCTTGGAATTACTATGTTCCTATTGTTGAACCCTCAAGAACACTTAAGTGTGGGGTTAGTGCCGAACCACAAAATTTTGAAAGTTGCGAAAGGTGTGGGGGCATCGTTGATTTAAAAATGGAAGAGCATTGTCCGCGATGTGGTGGCCATGTCCGCAAAATTGATCCTTATTCTGTTCAACGTTGCTTTGCATTATGTATGGCGGCCTTAGTGCTTTATATCGTTTCTAATATGTACCCGATGATGATTACCTCATCTTTAGGAGTTGATGAACCATCAACTATTATTGAAGGGGTTATATTACTTTGGGATTTAGGATCATATTTTGTGGCTGGTGTTATTTTTGTGGCTAGTATCTTTATTCCCTTGTTAAAAATTGGCTTGTTACTGTATTTATGTTTTTCAGTTAATCGTTTTCAAAGAACTAGAAATAAACATAGGTTAAGTGTAGTTTTTCGGTTAGTTGAATTCATTGGTAAATGGTCCATGATCGATGTATTTGTAGTTGCGATTATGGCGTCCGTGGTCCGGATGGGAAATTTAATGGTTATTTATCCTGGAAATGCGGTTTTGGTATTTGCTGGGGTAGTTGTTATTACGATTTTGGCAGCAAAGAGTTTCGATTGCCGGCTCTTTTGGGCGCGAGTTATCCCAAGTAAGGAATAGAACAATGTATAAAGGCTTAATAATTAAGAAGGAAAAGCTAAATTATTTTATTTGGTTTGTGCCGTTTATAAGTTTGATTATTGCGGGGTCGCTTGTTTATAACACTTGGTACAACAAAGGGCCGGTTGTGACTTTACATTTGAGTAAAGCAGATGGGCTTGAAGCGGGGAAAACACCTATAAAATCATTAAATATAAATGTAGGTAAAATTATTTCAATTTCCTTGTCCAAAGATCTTACTTCTGTGGTAGCTAAAGCCCAACTTGATAAAGAAGCTGAAGATTTGTTGTTAGAAGATTCAGTATTTTGGATCCAAAAGCCTCGTTTTGGTACTGAAGGAGTGACTGGCCTAAATACCATATTGTCCGGTTACTATATAGAGTTAAGTCCGGGCAAAAAAACTGGTTCTGAACAACCTAAATCATATGATGTATTAGAAGATCCTCCATTTGATTTAAATCAGCCTGGGGTGCAAATAGATTTAATCACGCTTTCAAGTAAAGAATTAGCGGTTGGTGATGCCGTAAGTTTTAAAGGTCTTAATGCTGGTTTTATATATGATAAGCAGTATGATTTTGAAACCAATAAATTAAGATACAAGGCTTTTGTTAAGCAACCATATGCAAAGCTAGTAACTCCGCGTTCCTTCTTTTGGATTAATAACGGTGTTTCATTTAGCTTTGGATCTGAAGGCTTAAAAGTCAATACAGACACCATACAATCCATGCTAAAGGGTGGGGTAAGTTTTGATATCCCTGAAAATTTTGAGGCGGATGAAAAAAACGTTCCTAATGAATATAGTTTTACCTTATATGATAATCGTGGCAATGTTGAAACCAAGTACAGCAATTCCGTTGATTTTGTGGTCTTAACAAAAGGTGTATCTAGGGGGTTAGTAAATGACGCTCCTGTTTTTTACCGTGGTATCCAAGTAGGGGTGGTAAAAAAAGCACCTTATATACGTAAAGATTTTGAAATTTTTAAAGACCAAGAAGATGATTACGCTTATCTCATTACTATTCAAGCTGAGCGTTTTGATAAAAGAAATGTAAGAAGCAAAGAAGAGTTAAAAAACGATATAGAAAAGCGTTTAAAGAAGCATAATTTGTCGGCGGTAATTGAAAACCTAAGTTTTATTACAGGCAGAAGCTATGTAAATTTAGTGGATGTAACAGATAAACAAAAAACAAACTCAGAATTTAATTCTACTTATGATGGTTACACTGTTATTCCAAGTTTAGAAAATGATTTTGTTAGCATGCAACAAAGTTTAGCCAAGCTGTCACAACGACTTGCTAATATTAAGGTTAATGAGTTAGTTAATAACTTAAATGGTTTGTTACAAAATTCGGCTAAAACATCTAAAGAAATTACGGAATTATGCCATTCTGTAAGAAAACTTATTGAAAAAATGGATCGAGAAAACGTTTCTCAAGAAATGATTGAGACCCTTAAAGAAATCCAAAAAACCTTAAAATCTTATAATGTAGACAGTGGGCTCTACAATGAACTTCATAGCACCATTAAGAGGTTAGACGATACTCTTATGGTGGTAGAACCAGTCATAAAAAAGATTGATCAAAAATCAAATTCTTTGGTTTTTGAATACCAAAATTCAGATCCAAACCCTGTGGCCCCACAAGAAAGTAAGTAGGTTAGTAGGAGCAAAAAATGAAGATGCAAGTGATGGTAAATAGTTGGCAAAAACTACCACTAATTTCAAGCTGTTGTGGCCTATTGTTGTTGAGTGCATGCGTTGGAGTTGGGGCGCAAGACAACAGTATTCGCTATTATTCCTTAGAAACAAGGCCTAGTAATGTAGTTAATACTGCCAATCAGGTAACTCTAAAAAATGCAGCTAATCCAGAGGCGCAAATAATAGGGGTTAAACAGGTTTCTCTTCCTAGTATTTTTAACTCCCAATCCATAGTTTACCGTATTTCTGAACATGAATTGGTACAAACGGAACGTCATAAATGGGCTGGGGGCCTCAAAGACCAGTTGAATTTATCTTTAGTCTCTGAATTAAAAAACCAAGGAATGTATGGGATAATGGGGGGCTGTGATCTTGCTGAACAGTCATCTTGTGGTGAGCTTTGGGTGTCAATCGTAGACTTTAGTGGTAGCTTCAAAGGGCAGGCAAGTGTAGCCTTTGATTGGACTTATAAGTACCAAGACAAAATCTGCCACGGCCAAAGTAATTCTACTGAAGTAATGAAAGATGACGGCTATGAAAACTTGGTTGTAGCCCTAAATTCAGCTTGGAAAAAGAGCTTATCTGAGATGATTTTGGGTCTTAAATCTTGCCAATAAGGAGTTTTAACAAGTTAGATGGAGTTACAAATTGTCCGAAATACCGGACGGTTTAAGGGTAAAAACTAATAACAAATTGTTCTAAAGCGCCGATTTAAAAAAAATCCCCTGTTTTTGTCCGAAATACCGTACAATAAACAAGGGATTTTTTTTGCAGTTTTAGATTTTAGTCGGGCGCAGAGGCTGCGTTTCAAACAAGTTAGGTGTCTAGAGGTAATTATTTACCAACACAGAATGTATTGAAGATATTGCCTAGCAAATCATCTGCCGTATAACGACCTAAAATTTCGTTTAGGTTGTTATGAGCTAAACGTAACTCTTCAGCGGATAGTTCAAACATGTTTTGTTCTTTAACTAGTTCAATAGCTTTGTTTAAGTGTTTATCAGCGCTTTCTAAAGCGGTGATATGTCTTCTACGAGCTGAGAACACACCTTCACTTGTATTTTCAAAGCCAGCGCATTCCTTTAAGTGACTGTGGAGGGTAGCTAAAGACTCTCTGTTATTGGCACTGATGGCAATATGGGCTAAATCCTTAAATTCATCTGGTAGTGTGTATGTAGGGTGGATATCAACCTTGTTACAGATGATGCTAAATGGAATTTGACCTTTGGTTTTAGCTTTTATGCTTTCGTATAAAGCTAACTGTTCTAACGGATCTTCACGGCTAACATCGTACACAAACAAAATTCTGTCAGCATCCATAATTTCGTTCCAAGCACGTTCAATCCCGATTTTTTCTACTACATCGCTAGTATGTGTTCTAAGACCGGCAGTATCAACGATATGTAATGGCATGCCATCAATTGTGATATTTTCTCTTAAAACATCGCGGGTAGTACCTTCAATGTCAGTTACAATAGCGCATTCTTGCCCGCAAAGTAGATTTAATAGGCTTGATTTACCAGCGTTAGGTCGGCCGGCAATGACGATTTTTAAGCCTTCTTGCAAAATTAAACCTTGCTTGGCGGTGTGCATGATTTGCTGTAAATCTTGAGATAAAGCTAATAAACCGGTCATTACTTGCCCATCATCAATAAAATCGATACTTTCATCAGGGAAGTCTATAGTTGCTTCTACATAGGTTCTTAAACGAATAATACGGTCGTTTAAATCGTTTACTAAGCGTGAGAAAACGCCTTGCATTGAGTTGACTGCACTACTAGCAGCCTGAGCGCTAGAGGCGTTAATTAAGTCGGCTATTGCTTCAGCTTGTGATAAATCTATTTTGCCATTTAAAAAAGCTCGTTCGGTAAATTCACCAGCTTCTGCTTGTCTAGCTAAGCCTGTAGTTAGTACGGCAGAGAGCAGCATATCCATAACGATATGTCCGCCATGGCATTGAAGTTCTAATACATCTTCGCCTGTGTAGCTATTAGGGCCTTGAAAGAGAATGGCAATCCCTTCGTCTATTACTTGCTTTTGTGGGCCGTAGAAGGGCTGAAATACAGCGTATCGTGGCTTAGGAATAGTACCAAGTATTTTCTCTGCTAGTTTGGTGACGTTATCGCCAGATATGCGTATTACCCCGATACCACCAGTACCTGTTGCGGTGGCAATTGCGGCTATAGTGCCAGAATCCCTTACTGCCTTTATGGAAGCAAGAAACACATGATGGAACAGATGTTCCAG
>OQVL01001154.1_pt1 | contig 15504 bp, 14 predicted proteins | sample 1691501 | NCBI WGS metagenome assembly OQVL01 (sample SAMN03418253, study PRJEB22391) | human gut metagenome | biome: human-gut; feature: organic feature; material: feces | host: Homo sapiens | place: Tanzania | collected 2013-01
ATTTTAAAATATACTTGAGCTTGTCGGGAGCGGTAATTCGCAAAACAACTTTGTTTGAAAGAGGATTAAACAAAGGCTCGATTAAAAAGCTTTGACTTTGCACCACAATTTTAAATGAATGCTGCATTTTTTCTTTGAGCAAGCGGCGTACAACTTTTGTTTTTTCGACCAAGCTATCACTTTTTTTATGCGCTTTTTGCTTGTCGGAGAGCAGTGCTTCTGGCGCTGTAATCTCGAGATTTTTGATTTTCTTAAAATCGGCAATCGCCTCGGATTCTAAAATCCGATCCAAAAGCGATAAAAAGTTTTCCTTTGAGCCAAAGCTTTCTGGCACAGCTCCGATTTCACGCGCGGGACATTTGCGTTCGAACGCCCACGGCGTGATCGTGGGGATTAAGCTTAGGCACTTTTCTATGGACTCTTTAGCAAAAAACTCTTTGAACCATTCACTGTAAACATCAAGATACGCATAATACCAATTGACAAAATCGCTGCGCTTTTCAAAGGCGCTGCAAAACGCAAAAAAGTTTTCGCGCATATTAGTTTTATCACCGATAATCAAGCCGATGAATTTATATCGTTTGCGCTTTTCCATTTTAGGCATCGCTTTGAGCCAGCCCATTAAGTCCAGCTTTTCTGGATTATTGCGTTTGATGAATTGTTCGATTTTTTTTGATAACATTTTATCCCCTTTAACACTTAGATTAGCGGAGATATTTTATAAAATCAAGAGTTTATTTTAATTTTTCTTTCAGCTTATTTAAAATAAAAACGCGCAAAGCGCTGGACAAGTTCGAATGGCGAGAAGCGTCTATTTGTCCAATCAGCTGCGCCAGTGATTTATTTTCTTGCAAAGCTATGATTTTCAGCTCTTGCCAAAACTCATCTTCAAGGCTAAAGCTTGTTTTGTGGCCGTACAGTTCAACCGAATGCTTTTTCATTTTTTAGCTCTCATCGCAGCCAAGTCAATCACTTCGGCAGGGTGCTGCTGTTTAATCTCGAGAGCAGGCTCTTTTTTGTCGTGCATCAAAGCGGGCATAAATTGCAAAGCAAATTGTTCGGAAGGATCCGCAAAACCCAGCAACGCTTTAAACGGCACAACCAAGCGTTCAGGCTTGCCATTAAATGAAAGCAGCACGGAAAACGAATCTTCTTCAACTTTCAACTCGTCAAACTGGTGTTGCAAAACAATCGTCATTTCATTTGGATAACGCTCTTTCAAAAAAGCGGGTATCAAAACGCCTTGTGCTGTTGTATCAAAAGTAATGTAAAAATGGCTGTTCCCTTCAAGACCTTTTAGGGCCGTATCGTTTAATACATCTTTAACAACGCCAAGCAGCGCTTTTTGAATAAGCTTTTGATATTTTTCCATCTGTTGCCTCTTTTGTTTTGTACCTCAGCGCGCTACACAAAATCCCATCAATGCTTTTAAATAAAGCGACACTTTTCTGTTGCTGGGAAAGTGTCAACCCCACCTTTGGCTCTCATCGTCAAAGGGATTTAAGTTCGTCGCTAACCGTCAAATTAGACAGCCATAGCAACTGGAGCGAAATTATCATTCGCATTTAATAAATCAGCCCGATAACGGCGGTACAATGCCGGATACAAGGTGAAGTCTTTATTGTGCCTGTCGAAGCTGTTTCACCCCCATAGACTGGTGGAGGTGTCGGGTACCGCCCCCGAGTCCAAAACACCTATTCCGCTTACCGTTTAGCATCATAGTTGATTACTCAACGGCTTTATTATAGCGACCTTATCTGCAAAAATCAAGAAAATTTTATATTTTTGGCCAAAGCGAAAACAATTTAACGAACCCGCAAGTAGCAAATAAGTGGGGGCGTTTTCAACCTTAACAACATTACGCAATCTTTACATCAGAACCGCCGCGGACATTTCGCACAGCGCGACGGCAAAATTAAATCGCTATTTCCACAAGCGCGGGGCGTCCATTTTCACGCTCCACCCCGCGCTTTATGGTTATGTAGAAAGTTGCTTTGTTTATTCTCCCCTTTCTCAAAAAAATGATTTTTGACGCCCCAAAACCCAATCCAAAAATCATTTTTTTGAATGATGAGATTAGGGGTGTTTTTTTCTTCTCAGAATCTTAGGAAGAAAGGTTTCTTCAATGATTTTAATTTTGCAGGCGCGGCGCGCGAATTTCTCGCGCCTGCAAAATAAACAGACAGGGAGGGCGCAACAAATCCCATAAGGGCTGGCGCGGTTTTTCCTCCGAGCCTCGCGCCAGCCCTTGTCATAGCCCCCAAAAAACCATTATCAACCCATAGAACCACCACGCCCGCACGACATATCCGCTCTGGCTCTTTGGACATAAAAAAAAGCCGCCGTTAAAACAGCGACTTTAAATTGGTAGGCGGTAAGAGATTCGAACTCCTGACCCTCTCGGTGTAAACGAGATGCTCTAGCCAGCTGAGCTAACCGCCCACAAAAAAGGACTGCATTAAGGCAGAACAGGAGCATAATACAGTCCTTTTAAAACCTTGTCAACTAAAATTTTAAATTATTTGTTGACAGCGTCTTTCAAAGCTTTACCAGCGCGGAATTTTGGTTGCTTCGATGCAGGAATCTTAATCGCTGCGCCTGTGCGAGGATTGCGACCTTCAGAAGCTGCACGCTTTGTCATATAGAGTGTACCCCAACCGACAACACGAATGTCACCGCCTTTTTTCAATTCTTTTGGTGTGACACCGAAGAAGAAAGAATCCAAAACATCATTAACAACTGTTTTAGATTGGTTTGTTTCTTTTGCGACTGCTGCAATCAATTCGTTTTTATTCATAGTAAAGACTCCTTTTGTCTAATAGTTAATATGATTTTTGGCTGTTTTCAGCCACATTTAGATGTTAGGACGTTTTTGACCCTTCTGTCAACCAAAAAAATAATTTTTTTGATATTTTTCAAGCTTTTTTAGCCATTTTTTCTATAAAACATAAAAAAAAGCGCTTAAAAGCATTAACTTTCAGCGCTATTTATCTTTAAAAGGGCGGTTATCAGCCACTTTTTATACAATTTTAATTCACGGCAACGACCGATTCGTTTGTCGATTCGCTGACGGGCACTTCGGCTGGCAACGGTTGCAATTCTTTGACCAAAGCATATTCCAACACTTCCCTGACATACTTCACGGGAATAATCTTAAGCCCCTTTTTCACATTGTCAGGAATTTCAGCCAAATCTTTTTGGTTTTCAAAAGGAATCAATACTGTTTTAATGCCGCTGCGCAACGCCGCCAAAAGTTTTTCTTTTAAGCCACCAATCGGCAACACGCGACCACGCAAAGTAATTTCACCCGTCATCGCAATGTCTTTACGCACAGCAATACCCGTCAAAGCCGACACAAGCGATGTACACATCGTAATGCCTGCAGATGGGCCGTCTTTTGGAGTCGCCCCTTCTGGCACGTGTACGTGAATGTCATTCTTTTCAAACACGGACGATTGAATGCCAAACATCTTATGGTTTGCGCGAATGTATGAACGCGCTGCTTCCACGGACTCTTTCATCACATCACCCAGCTGACCTGTTAAAATAATATTGCCCTTGCCTGGCATTGTCACGGCTTCAATTGACAAAATCTCGCCTCCAACTTCCGTCCATGCCAAGCCCGTTGTCACGCCGACTAAATCTTCTTGTTCTGCCTTATCAAATGTATAGCGTGGCACGCCCGCAAAGTCGGCCAGATTCTTTTCCGTCACGCGCACAGAGTTGACTTTTTTGACCAAAATCTCTTTGACGGCCTTGCGTGCCAGATTGGCGATTTCACGTTCTAAATTACGCACACCTGCTTCACGCGTATAAGAGCGGATCAGATCGCGAATAGCCCCCTCTGTCACCGAAAACTCATCATTCTTTAAGCCCGCCGCTTTCATTTGTTTAGCAATCAAGTGGCGCTTCGCAATTTCGACTTTTTCATCTTCTGTATAACCTGACAGCTGGATAATTTCCATTCTGTCCAACAGCGGACGTGGCATTTTCAGCGTGTTTGCAGTTGTCACAAACATCACGCCCGACAAGTCGTAATCGACCTCCAAATAATGGTCGTTAAACGTTGCATTTTGCTCGGGATCCAAAACTTCCAACAGTGCCGAGGACGGATCGCCACGCCAATCTGCGCCCAATTTATCAATCTCGTCCAGCAAAAACAGCGTGTTTAAAGTTTTGGCTTTTTTCATTCCTTGAATAATCTTGCCAGGCATTGCTCCGATATACGTTCTGCGATGACCACGAATTTCCGCCTCGTCACGCATACCGCCCAAGGACGCACGCACAAAGTGGCGACCCGTTGCTTTTGCAATTGATTGACCCAAAGATGTTTTACCCACACCAGGAGGGCCGACTAAACACAAAATAGGTCCCCGCATCGCGCCCGATTTTTGCAATACCGCCAAGTATTCCAAAATGCGCTCTTTCACTTTTTCCAAGCCATAGTGATCTTTATTCAAAATCGCTTCGGCCTTTTTTAAATCAATATTTGTTTTCTTTACTTTCTTCCATGGAATAGACACAAGCCAATCCAAATAATTGCGCACGATGCCCGCTTCTGCCGACATAGGCCCCATCATTTTAAGCTTGCGCAATTCGGCAAGTGCTTTTTCTTTCACGTCCTTTGGCATATGAGCCGCTTCAATGCGATTGCCGAGCTCCAACGTATCCGAACCTTCTTCACCATCGCCCAACTCTTTTTGAATGGCTTTCATTTGCTCGTTCAAATAATACTCTTTTTGGCTTTTTTCCATTTGATTTTTGACGCGGCGGCGAATACGCTTTTCGACCTGCAACACGTTAATTTCTTTTTCCATTAAGCCATAAAGCGTTTCCAAACGTTCGGAAAGCGAACGCGTTTCCAATAACTTTTGCTTGTCATCGACTTTCAAGGACAGATGTGAAGAAATCGCATCAGCCAACTTCATCGGATCTTTCAATCCCGACACCACGGCCCACGCTTCAGGAGGCAAACGGCGATTCAGCGATGCATAACGTTCGAATTGTTCGCTGACCGAACGGACGAGCGCTTCCAGCTCATTCATCGATACCATTTTTTCTTGGACAAGCTCTGCCGTCACTTGCATAAACGGTTCTTCTGTAATGCCCGATTTAATTTCGGCGCGTTGCGTGCCCTCGACCAGCACTTTGAGCGTCCCGTCTGGCAAACGCAGCATTTGCAATACGGTCGCCAGTGTACCGACTTTGTACAAATCGTCCAGCGTTGGATCATCGACATTTGGATCCTTTTGCGTGACGAGCAAAATCTGTTTGTTCTGGCTTGTCACTGAATCCAAAGCATGTACAGATTTTTCACGCCCAACAAACAAAGGAATAACCATATTGGGAAACAACACAATGTCGCGCAAAGGCAACAATGCATATTTGTTGTCATCGTTCTGTTTGCCCGCAGGTTGCTTTTCCTGTTGTGCTTTTTCGGCCGTAGCAGTTTTTTCTTGCGCTTTTGTATCTTGCGTACTGGCCAACGGCTCGTTTGTATTTTTTACTTCATCTGTCATTTAAATCCCTCACAAAAGTACGATTAACTGGCATTTTCTTGTTTTTCATCGGCATAAACCAACAAAGGCTGTGCCTCACCATTGACGACTTTTTCGTTAATGACGACACCGCTTAAGTTTTTGTACGATGATAAATCATACATCAAATCCAACAGCAAGTTTTCCATAATCGAGCGCAAACCACGCGCACCCGTCTTGCGCTCCAAAGCTTTTTTAGCAATTGCTTTGCACGCGTCTTTTGTAAATGTCAGCTCGACACCTTCCATTTTAAACAAGCTTTGGTATTGCTTGACCAATGCATTTTTAGGCTCAGTTAAAATCTTAATAAGTGCTTTTTCATCCAAATCATCGAGCGTTGCAATCACTGGCAAACGTCCGACAAACTCGGGAATTAAACCGAATTTCAACAGATCTTCTGGTTCTAACTTTTCCAACAATTCGCCCGTTGTTTTTTCATCTTTGTCGTGCACAACCGCGCCAAAACCAATGGACGATTTTTCCGTACGACGCTCGATCATTTTTTCCAGCCCCGCAAAAGCACCGCCACAAATAAATAAAATGTTTGACGTATCGACTTGAATAAACTCTTGTTGGGGGTGTTTGCGACCTCCCTGAGGCGGTACAGAGGCAATCGTGCCTTCCATCAATTTCAGCAAAGCTTGCTGCACACCTTCACCCGACACATCGCGCGTGATTGAAGGGCCGTCATTCTTGCGCGAGATTTTATCAATCTCGTCAATATACACAATGCCTTTTTGCGCTTTTTCTACGTCATAGTTTGCGTTTTGTAAAAGCTTTAAAATAATGTTTTCAACATCTTCACCGACATAGCCCGCCTCTGTCAAAGTCGTGGCATCTGCAATAGCAAACGGCACATTTAACACTTTGGCCAGCGTGCGCGCCAAATATGTTTTACCGCAACCCGTTGCGCCAACCAACAGAATGTTCGATTTGTTGATTTCCACATCATCATCGCGCTTGCTGAATAAACGTTTGTAGTGATTATAAACCGCGACAGATAACACTTTTTTGGCTTTGTCTTGGCCGATGACATAGTTATCCAAAAAAGCTTTGATTTCGTGTGGCGAAGTCAGCTTAATTTCATCGTCTTGTTTTTCACCCTCCACGTTGCCTGCTTCATCGGCGATAATCTTGGCGCACAGTTCGACACACTCATCACAGATAAAGACAGTTTGTGCATTTTTACCCTCATCGCCGAAGCTCAAAGTCCTGCCAGCAATCAGCTTTTTGACTTCGTTTTGAGTTTTGTTGCAAAAAGAACAAACAAGGGTATTCTTATCTTTTTTCTCAGTCATTTTAAATCCTCTTATCTTTTTTATATAAGATGTTATTCATTCTTTCGCAAGATGAATTTTCGATTATTTTCGAGCAGTGATAATTTCGTCAATCAAACCAAACTTCAAAGCTTCCTCAGGCGACATAAAATTGTCACGTTCCATCGCTTTTTCGATAGCCGCCAAAGGTTGGCCTGTTTGCTTGACATAGATTTGATTCAATCTGGCACGCAAGTCCAAAATCTCTTTTGCGTGAATCTCGATATCGGCCGCCTGACCTTGGAAACCACCAGAGGGTTGGTGAATCATAATGCGCGAGTGAGGCAATGCAAAGCGGCGACCTTTTTGGCCACAGCACGCAAGCAAAGACCCCATCGAGCACGCTTGCCCCATCACAATCGTTGAAACGGGACATTTAATGTAATTCATTGTATCCAAAATCGCCAGCCCAGATGTGACAACTCCCCCAGGGGAATTGATGTAAAAAGCAATTTCCTTTTTGGGATCTTCGGCTTCCAAGAACAAAAGCTCGGCACAAATGACGCTTGCAACTTCGTCTTGAACCTGACCCGTCAAAAAGATAATTCGCTCTTTGAGCAAACGGGAATAAATATCATAAGCACGTTCACCACGACCAGTTTGTTCTACAACAGTCGGAACTAAATAATCCATTTGAGGGTCAAATCCAATCATTTTTTTATCCTTTATTTTTTATCTGGATCAAAAGCATACAATTCTTCTGGCGTCATTTTCTTTTCTTCTTGTTTGACTTTGCCAGCAATGAATTCGATGACTTTTTCTTCGAACAAAGGCGCACGCAAAGCTTCTACGGCGCGCGGGTTCTTTTGATAGAAATCAAAGACTTGCTTTTCTTGACCTGGGTAGCGAGCAGCTTCGCGAGCAATCGCTTCTTGCAGATCTTGAGCAGAAACTGTGATGTTGTTGCGGTTAGCAACGTCAGCTAACAGCAAGCCGAGTTTAACACGGCGCTGAGCAATTTGAGTATACTCTTTTTTCAAATCTTCTTCTTTTGCATTCTTCTCATCGTCATCGAGTTGGCCTTTTGCCTTTGCATTTTCGAATTGCTTCCAAATCGCATCGAATTCCATGTCGACCATCGATTGAGGCACTTCAAACTTGCAGATAGGTGCCAAAGCGTCCAAAATCGCGCGCTTCAAATGAACTTTAGAAACGTTTGCATATTCTTTGGACAACTCTTCTTTGATCAACGCCTTTAAAGCGTCCAAAGTTTCTTGACCGAAAGTTTTTGCAAAATCATCATTCAAGACCGCTTCTTTGTATTGGCGCAATTCTTTTAATGTTGTTTTGAACACCGCGTCTTTACCAGCCAATTCTTTGACATGGTATTCAGCAGGGAATGTCACGTTGACATCGACTGTATCGCCAATGTTTTTGCCAACCAATTGAGCCTCGAAACCTGGGATAAACGTGTTCGAGCCCAAGCCCAAATAAAAGTCTTTGCCTGAACCACCGCGAAATTCTTGACCATCGATTGTGCCGACAAAGTCAATCACGACAACATCGCCGTCTTTTGTTGGGCGTGTTGCTTCAACGACTTCTGTTTCACGGCGCGCATCGGCCAAACGCTTCAACGCTTTTTGGACTTCGTCGTCTGTCGCTTCGGCTGTCAATTTTTCAACCGCGATTTTGGAAAAGTCAACTTCTGGAACTTCTGGCAAAACTTCAACTTCTACCATAAACTCAAAGTCCTTACCATCTTCGAAAGTACCAACATCAATTTTTGGTGCAGCAGCGGCTTTTAACTTGTTTTCTACCATCGCTTGGCGAGAACCTTCTTGGATCAAGCTTTCTGCTGTTTCGCCTTTGATTGCTTGGCCATATTTTTGCTCAACAATGTTGAGTGGCGTATTACCTGGGCGGAAGCCTGGCAACTTAATTTTTGTGGCTGTTTCAGCCAATTTTTTATCGTAAGCAGCTTTGAATTCATCAACAGGCACAACAACCTTAAAAGAACGATTCAAGCCTTCATTTTTAGTTTGTGTAATTTTCATTTTTAATTCCTTGTTATAAAACAGCCTTTTTTCAAAGTGTTTGGTGCGAGCGAAGGGACTTGAACCCCCACGAGTTTCCTCATCGGAACCTAAATCCGACGCGTCTGCCATTTCGCCACGCTCGCTAAAATCCTTGCACAAAGGCAAAATCCTAAACATTTGGCACAATAGCGCAAATTTTTCAAATTGGCAAGCTTTTTTTATTGAAAAGTTATGTATTGCTAGATTTTCGAACGCTCGGCAAGCAGCTGGCGCGCAACTTGCTTATCGCACGAGCCTTTTGTTTGAGTATAGCTGGAAATGCCCTCTTGATTAAAAAAGACAAATAAAGCACAGTCTGGCGCTTTAAAAACCCACGATTGATTAGGCTCTTCCTTTCGAACGAAAGTCGGTTCGCCCATCATTTCACGCACTTGTTCGGTCGTTTTGCCTTGCAAGCCGATAATCGAAGTCGGACGCGCCATCGACAAAATCGCATTAACTTGCTTGTCTGGGGTTGCGCTACACGCCGTTAAACAAAGTAAAAAGAATAAACCAAGCTTTTTCATAATAAGCGTTATTATAAGCAAACTGATTCGTTTGTCAACACAAATTTAGTGTAAAAAAATATTTTTTCCGCTATATATATGGGTGCATAGCCACGCAAGGCACGCTTATAACACATTGAAAAATAAGATAAAATAAAGAATATAAAAATATTTAAAAAAATTTGTAAAAAATACTTGACAAAACATTTTTCTTTTGTTATTATGAGCTCATCAAAAAAGGAACTCCCCCTTTATTTCATATATCTCCTTTTTTGATTAGTTGTTCAGGAAAATCCCTCTTCACCGAGGGATTTTTACTTTGAAAACTCCTTTTATTTTTGTTATAGGTGAGAATGTTTTGCATTCTCACTTTTTTATTTATGTGTACTGACTAGCGCGCCTTATCGCACAAAAAAGTTCAAAAATTAGTGTAGTCTTTTGAAATTAGAACGCTACATCTTTTCCCAAAAGCGCTGGCGTCCACCCACGCGTTTTGAATGAATTTTTAGCATCATCTAATTTCGTTTTGAAAAGATCAAATCAGTCAATAATGAAGGGCTGGCGCGGCGGCGCGGGGGAAATCCGCGCCAGTCCTTATTTTTTGCAGATAACAGTTGCTTTTTTACATCCAAAAGAGCTAGCGCGAGCGCGCGAAGATTTTCGCGCTGGCTCTTTTGTGGGGAATACAATGTCTGAATACAGAAAACGAAACGTGCTATTCCAAACATCTGAAACTTCATTCATTTTCAAAAAAATCATTTTTTTAAAGCGGACAATTTAAATAACAACACGAAAGGAATGAAGCGATTTTATAAAAAAACAACCTAGCGCCTTATAAAGCGCGGGGCGCTCATTTTCGCGCCCTCGCCCCGCGCTTTAAGAGAGGAAGGTGTCTTTTCGATAATTTAAAGAATCCAAATACTGAGTTTTCATTAGTAATCTTGTTTTGCGCCATTTTAATTTTGCAGGCGCGGCGCGCGAATTTTTCGCACCTGCAAAATGAAACCGATGGATAAGGAATAGTAAATTCATAAGGGCTGGCGCGGTTTCCTCCGCGCCGACGCGCCAGCCCGTATATGGTTATTTCAAAGTTATCTCACTTCCTCCATAAGAAAGCCTCAAAATACCATTTTGTTTGCCCCAGAGCAGCCACGGATATGTCGCGCGTTGTGGCGGCTTAAAAAAACAAGGGTTGGCACGATGCAGCGTCAAATCCAAATGGGGCAACTCAGTTTGTCCGACTTAAAGCCAGCTTGCAATAAAAAAGAATCAAAAAAGTGTTTGACTTTTGGGTAAAATATGCTATACTGGCCTCAGCTTTCCGAAGTTGGGGCGATAATGAAAATCGCGCTTACGGCTTTGATAGAAAGTGTTTCTGGCTTCTTTTGGAGTCGGAAAAAGGTTCTTCTAGTTGCTCGAAATGGGTCGCTGGAAGGTTTTTTTAATATATAGGATATAGGAAAATATAATGCCTACAATTAACCAGTTAATCAGAAAGCCAAGAAAGGCTCAAGAAAAAAGAAAGAAAGTGCCTGCGTTGCAGGAATGTCCACAAAAGCGTGGTGTATGTACTCGTGTTTATACAACAACTCCGAAAAAGCCAAACTCCGCTTTGCGTAAAGTTGCGCGTGTTCGCTTGACGAACGGTTTCGAAGTGACTTGCTATATTCCAGGTGAAGGTCATAACTTGCAAGAGCACAGCGTTGTGATGATCCGCGGCGGTCGTGTAAAGGACTTGCCTGGTGTTCGTTATCATATTATTCGTGGTACGCTTGATACTCAAGGCGTGGCCAATCGTAAACAAGCGCGTTCTTTATACGGCGCGAAACGTCCAAAATAAGGAGATTAGAATATGTCAAGAAGACATGCTGCTATTAAGCGCGTAATCAACCCAGACGCTAAGTTCGGCGATGTGGTTGTAGCAAAGTTCATGAACAGTGTTATGATGCGTGGTCAAAAGAACACAGCGGAAAAGATTGTTTATGGTGCAATTTCTCGTATTGAAGAAAAAACAAAAAAGAATGGTTTGGAAACTTTCCTCGAAGCTTTGGAAAAGGTCAAACCTTTGGTTGAAGTCAAGTCTCGCCGTGTTGGTGGTGCTACATACCAAGTTCCTTGCGAAGTACGCCCAGACCGTCGTCAAGCTTTGGCAATCCGTTGGATTATCGACGCTGCTCGTAAGCGTTCGGAAAAAACAATGGAAGAAAGATTGTTCGGCGAATTGATGGATGTGATGAACGGCCGTGGTAATGCTTTGCGTAAGCGCGAAGATATGCATAAGATGGCCGAAGCCAACAAAGCATTCTCTCACTACAAGTGGTAATTTGGGGAGGATACTATGGCTAGAACAACAGATTTATCATTATACAGAAACATTGGTATTATGGCGCACATCGATGCTGGTAAAACAACCACATCCGAGCGTATCTTGTACTACACAGGTAAGTCCCACAAAATCGGTGAAGTGCACGATGGTGCGGCGACTATGGACTGGATGGAACAAGAACAAGAGCGCGGTATTACAATTACATCGGCTGCGACAACTTGCTTCTGGAAAGGTCACAGAATTAACGTTATTGATACGCCGGGACACGTGGACTTCACAGTTGAAGTCGAACGTTGCTTGCGCGTATTGGACGGTGCTGTCGCTGTGTTCGATGGCGTTGCGGGTGTTGAACCTCAATCCGAAACAGTGTGGCGTCAAGCAGACAAATACAACGTTCCACGTATTTGCTTTGCCAACAAAATGGACCGTATGGGCGCAAACTTCTATCGTTGTGTAGAAATGATTAAAGACCGTTTGGGTGCTCGTCCTATGGTTATGGCGATGCCTATCGGTGCTGAAGCTGAATTCAAAGGTATCGTTGACGTATTGAAGCAAAAAGCTTTGATTTGGCACTCGGAAGACTTGGGTGCTCACTATGACGAAATTGAGATTCCTGCGGACTTGAAAGAAAAAGCAGAGCAATACTATAACGAGCTTGTGGAAATGGCTGTCGAAATGGACGATGCCGCTATGGAAGCGTACTTAGAAGGCAATATGCCAGATATGGAAACACTGAAAAAGTGCATTCGTAAAGGTACGATTGAACAAAAGTTCGTTCCTGTGTTGTGCGGTTCTGCGTTCAAAAATAAAGGTGTACAACCTTTGTTGGATGCAGTTGTGGATTACTTGCCATCTCCGCTCGATATTCCACCTGCTCACGCAATCAACCCTAAAGACGGTTCGGATACAGAAGTTGAATCCAAAGACGATGCACCATTTGCTGGCTTGGCATTCAAGATTATGAACGACCCATTTGTTGGATCGGTGACTTTCGTTCGTATTTATCGCGGTATTTTGGAAACAGGTTCTTATGTTTTGAACTCTGTGAAAGAAGAAAAAGAGCGTATTGGCCGTATGTTGTTGATGCACTCTAACCACCGTGAAGATATTAAAGAAGCTCGTGCGGGCGATATCGTGGCTTTGGTTGGTTTGAAAAATACAACAACTGGTGATACTTTGTGTGATTCCGCTCACCCAGTTATCTTGGAAAAGATGGAATTCCCTGATCCAGTTATTGAAATTGCGGTTGAGCCAAAGACAAAAGCTGACGTTGAAAAAATGGGTATCGCTTTGAACCGTTTAGCAATGGAAGATCCTTCGTTCCGTGTTTCTTCTAACACAGAAACAGGCCAAACCATTATTAAAGGTATGGGCGAGTTGCACTTGGAAATTATTGTTGATCGTATGAAACGTGAATTCAAAGTGGAAGCTAATGTTGGTGCTCCTCAAGTTGCGTACCGTGAAACAATTTCCGAACCATATGATTGCGACTACACACACAAGAAACAATCTGGTGGTGCTGGTCAGTTCGCTCGCGTTAAAGTCTTGTTTGAACCTTTGCCTCCAGGCAGCGGCTATCAATTTGAAAACAAAGTCGTTGGCGGTAATGTTCCAAAAGAATATATCCCTGGTGTTGAAAAAGGCTTGATGCAAGCTAAAGAAACAGGCGTTATCGCTGGTTTCCCTTGCACAGACTTTAAAGCAACGTTGCACGATGGTGCTTACCACGATGTTGACTCTTCAACAATGGCGTTCGAAATTGCAGCGCGCGCTTGCTTCCGTGAAGGTATTCCTCACGCTAAGCCGAAGTTGCTCGAACCTGTGATGAAGGTGGAAGTCGTCACTCCAGAAGAGTATATGGGCGACATTATCGGTGACTTGAACTCTCGTCGTGGTCAGGTCAACGGTATGGATCAACGCGGTAATGCCCGTGTTATTGATGCGACAGTTCCTTTGGCAAATATGTTCGGTTATGTGAATACATTGCGTTCTATGAGCCAAGGCCGTGCACAATACACAATGCAATTCGCGCATTATGCTGACGTTCCGCAAATGGTTGCAGACGAAATTAAAGCCAAATTGGCTGGTTAATAAAACAGCTCCCGTTCTGTAAAAGCGGGGCGGGAGCAACATTTAAATAAAAGGAAAAACAAATGGCAAAAGAGAAGTTTGAAAGAAATAAGCCTCATTGCAACATTGGTACGATAGGCCATGTTGACCATGGGAAGACGACATTGACAGCTGCGATTACGAAAGTATTGGCGGAAAAGGGTGGCGCACAATTTGTTGATTATGCGAACATTGATAAAGCGCCAGAAGAACGCGCACGCGGTATTACGATTTCGACATCGCACGTTGAGTATGAAACAGACAAGCGTCACTATGCGCACGTTGACTGCCCGGGCCACGCCGACTATGTTAAGAACATGATTACAGGTGCTGCTCAGATGGACGGTGCAATTTTGGTTGTATCCGCAGCAGATGGTCCTATGCCACAAACACGTGAGCACATTTTGCTTGCTCGTCAAGTAGGTGTTCCAGCGATCGTTGTTTACATGAACAAATGTGACCAAGTTGACGATCCAGAATTGTTGGAATTGGTTGAAATGGAAATCCGCGAATTGTTGAGCTCGTACCAATTCCCAGGCGATGAGATTCCTATCATTAAAGGTTCTGCGAAAGTCGCATTGGAAGATGGTGATCCGAAGTTGGGCAGAGATTCTATTTTGGCATTGATGGATGCAGTTGACAGCTATATTCCACAACCAGAGCGTCCAAAGGACAAACCATTCTTGATGCCAATCGAAGACGTGTTCTCGATTTCTGGTCGTGGTACAGTTGTGACAGGCCGTGTTGAGCGTGGTGTTGTTCACGTTGGTGACGAAATTGAAATCGTTGGTATTAAGCCAACCCAAAAGACAACAGTCACAGGCGTAGAAATGTTCCGCAAATTGTTGGATCAAGGTGAAGCTGGTGATAACATTGGTGTTCTGTTGCGTGGTACGAAGCGTGAAGAAGTCGAGCGTGGTCAAGTATTGGCGGCTCCTGGTTCTATCACACCACACACAGAGTTCACAGCGAAGTGCTATATTTTGACGAAGGAAGAAGGCGGTCGTCACACACCGTTCTTTACGAACTATCGTCCACAATTCTACTTCCGTACAACAGACGTGACAGGTACAATTGAATTGCCAGAAGGAACAGAAATGGTTATGCCAGGCGATACAATTGAAATGACAGTTAAGTTGATTGCGCCAGTCGCGATGGAAGAAGGTTTGCGTTTTGCTATTCGTGAAGGTGGCCACACAGTAGGTGCTGGTGCCGTATCTAAGATTATTAAATAATTTTAGTCGAATAGCTCGTAGATTGAAAAAGGGCCGTCTCTTAACCGAGACGGTTCTTTTTTTGTGGAAAGATGCGATGTGAGAGACAAGGGGCGTGAGAGGTGCAGACGTGCAACACTCAGATGACGCTGGTGAGGTGTTGTCGTGTGGAAAGGCGCGCGCAGGAGTTTATGGAAAATGCGATGTAGGAGCGCAAAAAACGCGCTATATCAAACATTCAAAACTTTCCCCAAAATGTTTTTTGCCACCCGCGCACCCAAACAAAAAATGATTTTTGTCTCCCCCGAACCATTAACCAAAAATCATTTTTTTGAAGTTGATGGAGTTGGAACTTTAATCAATTTTATATAAGCTCATGGAAAATTATTTACCTGTTCTTATCATTTTAAAAATGCGTCCTTTCATAAAAGTTTGGGTGCGCTCTTTGACGCCCCCCCCCGCACCCAGCGCGGTTTTTCCC
>OQVL01001156.1_pt1 | contig 15501 bp, 13 predicted proteins | sample 1691501 | NCBI WGS metagenome assembly OQVL01 (sample SAMN03418253, study PRJEB22391) | human gut metagenome | biome: human-gut; feature: organic feature; material: feces | host: Homo sapiens | place: Tanzania | collected 2013-01
CGGGGAACGCGGCGCTTTCGGGTCGGATTCGGGGCGGCGCAACGGTTTGCCGATGACCGCCTCGATTTCCTCGATCCCGACGCCGCCCGCGCGCAACAGGGCGGGGGTGTCGTCCGACGACACGTCCAGAATGGTTGATTCGACGCCGACCGCGCATGCGCCGCCGTCCAAAATCAGCGGTATCTTGTCGCCCAGACCCTGCGCGACGTGTTCCGCCGTCGTCGGGCTGACCGTGCCGGAGATGTTGGCGCTGGGGGCGGCGACGGGACGCCCGAACGCCGTCAGCATTTTTTGCGCGTCGGGGTGGGCGGGAAAGCGCACGCCCACGGTGTCCAACCCCGCGCTGACCAAGTGTGAAATCGGGCTGTCGGGCGTTTTCTTCATCACCATCGTCAGGGGACCGGGCCAGAATTTTTCCGCCAGCTTTTTGGCGGCGGGGGACATGACGGCAAAACGCTGCGTCCACGAAATGTCGGAGATGTGAGCGATCAGCGGATTGAACTGCGGTCGTCCTTTGGTTTCAAAAATCGACGCGACAGCCAAATCGTTCGCGGCGTCCGCGCCCAATCCGTACACGGTTTCGGTCGGAAAGGCGACCAGTTGTCCCCGATTTAACAAATCCGCCGCCAAAGCCAGACTTTGCGGCGTTACTTTTTCAACAGGCATCGCTTAATACCATTTCATTCTTTTCAATAAAAAAGCCAAAGCGACGCCCAAAAACAACAGGGCGAAAGTCGCTATGGCGAAACCGAATTCGCTGGTCGCCAAAGGAATGCCGCCGACGTTCATGCCGAACAGTCCCGTGACGAAGGTCATCGGAACGAAAATCGCCGCCAGAACGGACAGCATGTACATGTTTTCCTGCGTCTGTTCGCGCACGCGGTTGGACAGTTCGTCCATATTGATCATCGCGCGTTCGCGAAGCGAATCGATATCTTCGATAATCCTGAGCATGCGGTTGGCGTTTTCGCGCAGCTGATAGCGGTTGTCGGCGCTCAGCCACGGCATGATTTGGCGCGGCAGAACGTCCATCGCGTCGCGTTGAGGATACAGGTAACGCCGCATTTCGGTCAGGTTGCGTCGGGCTTCGGACAGTTTCGGCATAAATTCGCCGTCTTCGTCTTCAATCTCGTCGATAATTTTGTCTTCAACATCGTCGATGACGACTTCGACGCCGGAAACGACCTCGACGATTTTATCCAGCGTGAAAGTGCAGATTTCGTCCAGCAGTTCGCCGACGGTTTTCGCGCCGACGCCCGTGTTGAATTCGCGTTCCATCGCGGTCAAAAAATTCATCGGCGTTTCGCGCAGGGTGATGATTCTGTCCGTTTCGCACCAGATGCGCAAAGGAATCATGTCGTCGGGTTCTTCGCCGGGATTCAAGTTGATTGCGCGCAGAAACAGCATCAGCTTGTCGCCGAACGCGACGGTGCGGGGACGGTCTTCCTCTTCTTCGGTCAGGCTTTCCAGCGCCATCGGGTTGATGTTGCCGCGGTTTTCCAAAAAATCGCGCGTTTCGGGGTGTTCCATATCCAGATGCAACCACAGGATTCCCTGATCGGGTGTCCAGTTTTCGGTTTCCGTGACGTTGAGGTGGCGCGCGCCGCCTTTGCCGTCCAGCAACAGCGAAAACAGCATCCAGTCGTCGTTTGTTCGGTTGTCGGTGTCCGCCATTTTATCCTCCGGTTTTCCGCACAGTCTTTCTTTTACCAAAGAACGCCGCAGAATGCACCCGATTTTAAAAGGAAAGGAACAAAATTTTACGCTCTCCCTCTTGTTTTCGCCCGTAACCCGTGTATGATGATTCGAAATGAAAACAAAAGGATACGGACGGCTTTCATGGATATTCTGTTTAAAAAAAATGAAATTTCAAGCGAAACCGCGCTGATTGTCGGCGTGTACGAGGATCTGGTTTTTTCCAAAACGGCGAAAAAGATTGACGAGTCGTTGCGCGGCGCTTTGGGAAAGGCGTTGAAAATCGACGGATTTACGGGAAAAACGGGTGACGAGTACGACTTTATCACACTCGGCACGTTGCCGGTCAAACGGTTGGTCTGCATCGGATTGGGCAAAAAGGAAAACAAAACCGCCGATTTGACCGCTCAGGAAATCGGGGCGCGCGCCGCCCGTGTTCTGCTGACCAGCGGGGAAAACGCCGTGGCGTTCGCCGTGGACGATTTGCCCCCCGCCGCCGTCGGATTCGGGGCGAAAATCGCGTCCTACCGCTTTACAAAACACAAAACGGCTGAAAAAAAACCCGTTACCGTCAAAGAATTTTACATTATGTCGGACAAGGCGCAAAGCGCGCAAAACAGCTATGAACAGTACTTCGCAATCGCCAAGGGCGTTCACACCGCGCGCGATCTGGTCAACGAACCGTCAAACGCCGTCACGCCGTCCGCTTTTGCCATGCGCGCCGAAGAACTGCAAAAATACGGGCTGAAAACCGAAGTCTACACCCCCGACCAGCTGAAAGCCAAAGGGCTGAACATGTTGCTGGGGGTCGCGCAGGGATCCGTCAATCCGCCGCGTCTGGTCGTCGTGCAGTGGCGCGGCTGTCCGCAGGACAAAGACACGCATGTCGTGCTGGTCGGCAAAGGCGTCACGTTCGATTCGGGCGGATTGTGCCTGAAACCCGCGCAGGGCATGGAAGACATGAAAGAGGATCTGGCGGGCGCGGCGACCGCTTTGGGCGCGTTGCAAACTTTGGCGATGCGTAAAGCAAAAGTCAACGCCGCCGCCGTGATGGCGATGGTTGAAAACATGCCGTCGGGAACGGCTCAGCGCCCCGGCGACGTGGTGAAATCCCTTTCGGGCATTACGGTCGAGGTCATCAACACCGACGCCGAGGGACGATTGATACTGGGCGACGCCCTGTGGTATGCGCAGGAACGTTTCCGCGCCCCCGTCGTGATCGATTTGGCGACATTGACGGGCGCGATCGTCGTGGCTTTGGGAACGGAACACGCGGGACTGTTCGTCAACAGCGACGAATTGGCGGCGCAGATTGAAAACGCCGCGAAAGTCAGCGGGGAAAAAGTTTGGCGCATGCCGTTGGACGATTCGTTTGACGAACAAATCGAATCCGATATCGCCGATATTCGCAACACGTCCACGGTCGGACGCGCGGGCGGCGCCATTACCGCCGCGGCGTTCTTGAAACGCTTTGTCGCGCCGGAAACGAAATGGGCGCATTTGGACATCGCGGGCGTCGCGTTGCAAAGCAAGGCGTCCCTGTTCGGTCCCAAAGGCGCGTCGGGTTACGGCGTGCGTTTGCTGAACGCGTTTATTCGCGACAGTCTGGAAAAGAAGTGACGCTTTTTTCAAAACAAAATCCCCGCATCGGAAACGGCGCGGGGGTTCTTTTTTTAACGCCAAGACGGCTTGCCGTCTTCGGGAAAAGCCGCCAGAACCTTGATTTGATCGGCTGTCAGAACGAACGACAGCTTTGATCGCGGATTTAAGATCACGCCGTCGTTCGGACAACGGCGCGACGCCCGAATCCAATCGCGGCAGTGCATAAAAACGGGATTGCCTGATTTAAAGTCGGCGGGGATTTCCGCGGGCGTCGAAAACACGGGAATCAAGCGTTTTCCCAAATTCGGAAAAAAAACGACGTCGGGTTTGAACCGGTCGGGGATTTTCGCAATACCGCCGTTTCCGAACAGGGGAAGTTCCCCGTCGTTTTGCAAAGCCTGCGCCACCAGAACGTCCGTATGGCGGAAAGCGTACAGCAGACGGACGTAATCGTCCTTGCTTTTGCTTTGCGCGAATCGGAACAGGTGTTTTTCCAACGGATTGTCAATGTCGGGCATGAAGCAAGACCTTTGAATGCAAACGGAAGATTCATGATAGCCGTTTGAAAAAGCAAATCAACGGCGAAAACGGCTGCAAAGCGCAAACCTCTTGCGAATACGATAAAAAAGGATTAAATTCCGCGCCGTGATTTTTTGCGGGAGGTCTGTCATGCTGTCAAAAAAATATCGGGCGATGCTGGATAAAAAATCCGTCATTCGGGACATGTTTTACTTCGCTTGCGACCGGATTGAAACGCACGGCGCCGAAAACGTGTTCGATTTCAGCATCGGCAACCCGTCCGTTCCTGTCCCGCGCGAATACAATGAAACGATAAAACGGCTGATGGACGATCCCGATTTCGTCGCCGTTCACGGCTACAGTCCGAATTTGGGCATTCTGTCCGTGCGCCAAAAGGTTGCGGACTATCTGAATAAAACGTATGACATGAATTACGCGGCGGATCATATCTTTATGACATCGGGGGCGGCGGCGGCGCTGTGCCATGCCGTTCACTGCGTGATGGAGGCGGGCGAGGAAATCGTCGTCTTCGCCCCGTATTTTCCCGAATACCGCCCGTATGTCGAATTGGCGGGCGGTGTTTTGCGGATCGTTCCGCCCGACGTGAAGGCTTTTCAAATCGATTTCGACGCGTTTGAAAAAACGTTGAACGAAAAAACGGCGGCGGTCGTCGTCAATTCGCCGTCCAACCCGTCAGGCGTCGTGTTTTCAGACGCGACGTTGAAAAAACTGGCGGCGGTGCTGAATCGCAAACAGGCTGAATACGGGCATGAAATTTTTATCATTTCCGACGAACCGTACCGCGAAATCGCTTTTGACGGCGTCAAAGTCCCTTATGTGTCGAAATATTACGACAACACGCTGTCGTGTTATTCGTTTTCAAAATCCCTGTCGATCCCCGGCGACCGCATCGGTTATCTGGCGGCAAATCCGAAGTGCAGGGACGCGAAGTTGATCGCCGCGATGTGCGGACAGATTTCGCGCGGGTTGGGGCATAACTGTCCGACGGCGTTCGTCCAGCTGGCTGTTGCGGAAATGCTGGGAAAAACGGCGGATTTAAGTGTGTATGAAACAAATATGAATCTGCTTTACGACGCTTTTGCGGACATGGGACTGGAATGCGTGCGGCCGAACGGGACGTTCTATCTGTTTCCGAAATCCCCCGAACCCGACGCCAAAGCGTTTTGCGACAAGGCGAAATACGCCAACTTGATTTTCGTTCCGGGCGACAGTTTCGGGTGTCCGGGGCATTTTCGCGTGTCGTTCTGCCGTAAAACGGAAACGGTCGAACGCGCTCTTCCCGTTTTGCGCGACTTTATGAAAAAAACGTACGGTCAGGGGCGTTAAAGACACTGTGACGCCTAACACATTGTTTGAACTGTACTTTTTTTGAATCCGGGGGTAGAATAAAACTATCGGTTCAAAAAAACGACGGAGGCGGCAATGGATACGACTTTAACGGCTTTGGTCAAAAAACTGTTGCTGGCGAACGGCATGTATCTGATCGGTTCGATTATTGTTCTTTTGCTGATCGGGTATGTTTCTTTGTGCGTTTTGGCGTGGATTTCCGATAAACAGCGCGACATAATCGGCAAGTTCTATCGTCCCAAAAAGGTTATGGACGAAACGCAGGAACGCTTTTACGTCCGATTGTGCAAATCGGTTCCCGCGGATTGTCACGTCTTTCCGCAGGTGTCGATGCGCGCCCTGATTGAAACGAATCATTGGGACATGTGGGCGCCGTTCAATCTGAAGCGCGTCGATTTCGTGATATGCAACGCCGATTTGAATGTTGTTTGCGTCGTCGAATTGGAGGGCGAAAACGAACAAAAACGCCACTTGCGCCGTGAAAAAATGCTGAAAAACGCGGGGGTCAACATTTTGCGCTATCGCATTGACGAAAATCCGGATATTGAAAATTTCAGCAAGGATATCGCCGCTTTTATGCAGCCGTTGGCTTAGCTTTCGGAACGGAACGCTTTTGAATGGCGCAGGGGCGAAGATCCCGCTCCTTTGCGCAAGAGGCGCAGATCGACAAAAACGACGACGCCCGCCGCCGTCATCACCTGCACCCAGTCGGATTTCGGAACATATCCCGTGACGCGCAGGGGCGTTTGTTCGGGCAGAATCGCCAAAACGCCGCTACGGCTGTCGGGGGCTTGATAGGCTTCGGTTTGCGGCAAAACGGTGTGGTAAATCAGGTTTTCATTCGCCGGATCGAATTTGACGGGAACGACGTTTTGCGATTGATAGTCCGCAAAAACGGGCGGACGATTCGAACTCGTCAGAACATCACGCAAAAACGGCGTCATAAACATCACGAAAACAACAATAATTCCGGAAAACAGCGGCAGATAAACGCGCAGGGTGTCCGTCCAGCGAATCGTCCATGTATCGTGTTCAAGAGGCGTTTCGGTGCTTGGCAGAGCATTTAAAAAAGCGTCGATCTTGCCGCGCTGTTCCGTTCCGGAGGCGAAAAGACGCGCCTGTTTCGCAAGGGCGCGGGCGCGGTCGAAACGTTTTTCCCCCGCGAAAGCGGCGGCGTTTTGCATTAAAACGGCGAAATTTCTGTCGGCGGGCATGTCGCCGAAATCGCGCGTTGTTTTTAGCAAAGACCAGCTTTTGACGGGGGCGGTGAACAGTTTTTTCCAAATTTTGACGGCGGCGCGGAACTGTTCGCGCGACGCGCAGTCGCGGCAAAACACGCCTCCGCGGCGCGCGCCGTTTTCTTCAAACAGGATAAAGCGCGGCTGGCGGCACAGCTTGCCGCATTTGCAACACGGAATGAAACCGCCGTCCATGTTGCCGTCATAAGCTTTTCGGGCGTCGGGATCGGTTAAAACGCGATAGGCTTCGTTCAGTTTCAGATAGGTTTCGCGCGCTTCGGGGGAATCGTTCCTGTCGGGGTGATACAATTTGACTTCGCGGCGGAAGGCGGCTTTGATTTCCTGTTCCCCCGCGGTTTCGTCAAGATGTAAAACGGTGTAGTAACCTTTTTTATCCGTCAAACGATTATTCCGTTACCGTTGCGCCGTCGCTCCGGCGTTTGCCGCCGTCCGCGCCGATCGGGCGGCGTTGTTTTTCGCCTGCCGTTTGTTCAGTTCGTCCATCAGGCTTTGTTCCCGCATGTGCGCTTGCAATTTGTCGGGGGTCTGCGACAGCATGCGACCATAGCTTTGCATCAAAAACGTCACGTTTTTCATTCCCTCCGCCGTTTGCGCGTATTCGCCCAAAGCTTTGGCGCGCGCCGCGGTCGCCTGTTCCGGCGTCGCCGCGCCCTTCGCGGCGTTTTCCGTCAGCTTCGCCAGCGCGTCAACCGTTCGGGCTTCCTGATCCGTCGGCCGGTACGCGGTCGTCGACTTTTTCGGATCCGCTATGCTCGCCGTCATTTGATCCACCATTTTCAGCAAAGCTTCGCCCCGCACCCGCAGTTGCGGTTTGGAGGCGGTCGTCTGAGGTTCGGGCGATTTTTCAGGCTGTTTTTCGGCGGACTTGGCGTCAGCCTGTTTGGCTGTCACTCCCTCGCGCACGACGGGAACGAATTGGCGCAGGAATTGTTCAGCCAGCTTTTCCGGTTTCTGTTTCGGGTTCAGCAAAATCGTATTGCCCCGAATCGTCCGCGGCTGTTGAACGGCGTCGCTGAAGCTCAAATTGATTTCAACGCCGTTTTTGTGCATTTCATCGACCTGCCGTTTGAACGCGGACTGTTTCATCAAAATGCCGAACATTTTTTGTGCGGTGTCGGTACGCTTGTCGACTTCCTTTTTGCCCAGTTTTTTAACGGCTTCGAATTCCTTGGAAACGCCGTCTGCCGAAAAACCGATTTGCGCGGCGGGAAGACCTTTTTCATCGGCGGTCAAAGCCAGCACCGCGTACCCGCCGTCGCGGTAGGATTTTTTAGCCCCCAGAGAATCTTTGTCCCTGCCGATTTTGTATTTGTTGACAACGGACAGCAGTTTCGTTTTCGCCCGGAACATCATTCCCGCGAAACCGCCGCGTTCTTTGTTTGTCGTCACGCCGTACGCGGTTCTGACGTTCAGCTTGTCCGGATCTTCCGTCGGCTGTTTTCCCGCGGCTTTCAACGCTTTCGCCCAACGGGTGATCGCGCGGGCGACCGTCGGCGTCACATAGTTGAATTCCGCCGAACGCAACGCCTTGTTCACCTTTTTATCATCGCACGTTTCCGCCGTCATGCCGACCGTATGGGCTTTGAACGCGGCGACCTCGTCCAGTTTTCCGTCCATCATGCCGCTGGCACCCTGCAAATACTGCCAGCCGACCATGGATTTCGCGTTTTCCGAAAAGTATTCGGGATTTAAAACCTTGATATCCGTTTCCCGAATTTCGGAATGATAATATTTGGTGTAAAAATGCGCCGTGTAAAAATCTTTGGCGTATCCTTGCATGCCCGCCAGCATGCAGTCCCGTTCGGATTTTCCCGCTTTTTTCGCTTTCGCATAGGCTTTCAGTCCCGGACGTTCAAGTGAAGTTTCCAAAAAAGCCCGCGCAGCCTGCGAATTTTTACCTTTCATTTCATACAGATATTGATATTTTGCCGTATCCGCCGCTGCTTCGTAAATGCGATCGTTCAAAAATTTGTCCGACGTTTTATATTTTCCGGTTTGCCATTCGTTCAAATTGCCTTTTTTAAACTGGTACTGATGCTGAAATTCATGGCAGAATACTCCCGCCGCACCGTATCCCGTGCCTGATAAAGGTGTAATGGAAATAACCGAACCGCTGCAGTACCCGCCGCAATTCTTTTTGGCATGATCGCGAATCAAGGTCGGGCGGTCTGCCAACGACAGGTCGCGGATTTTCTTTAATTGAGTCGGACTTTCAATGACTTTGGACAGGATTTCGCGCAGAGCTTCTTTGTCCGTTTGCGTTCCCTCGACGGGAAAATAATCGTCCTTTCCGTCGCCGAAACGCAGGATTTCCTTTTCCGGATCGTTCGGATCCTTTTCGATTTTAACGGTTTCCCGTGTGCGGAAAGCCCCTTTGACGTCCCCCGTCAATCCCATAAACGCGCGTTGCAAAAAGGAAGCCATGACTCAGTCCTTTCAAAGATAAATCTTTTTTTATTTTAGACAAAAAAACGATCGTTTGACAAGGGAAAATGCGGGGCGGTCAGACCAGCACGCCGCGTTTCAAGGTGTCGTTTTCGGACGCGTCGGGGGCGAGAACGATAAAATCGTCCGTCCGGTCGATCTTGACCGTTCCCGTATAGTTCAACGCGGACAGCGTTTGCGCGAATATACCGCAGACGGTTTCATCGAAAACGGACGGCAATTCGTCGCGGTGACGCACGATTAAATCAAATCGTCTGTCTTTGCGGCGCGCCAGTCCGTCCAGCTGAAACGATCCCAAAGCCGTCAGATTCAAATCCAGAACGAAACGAATGTCAGCCCCTTTGTGGAAAGGCTTGTCGCGCCGCGTTTCGTCGCCGTTCGGACGCTGCAGGTAAAGCGACACGGGTTCGACGACCGTTCCCGACAATATCGGAATGTCCCAGCCCGTCCACGAACTTTGTCCGCCGGAAACTTTTTTGGGCGTTGCCGAAAATTCTTTTTCCAGCGTTTTTAAAACCGCTTTGCCGTGTTCCGATTTGTTCAGCGCGGCAATGTTCGCTTCGCCGATAAAATCGGCAAACGGCACGCCGCGCGCCGCCGCGTTCATGTAAGACAACATCAGAGCGGGCAGTTTTCCGCCGACCTGCGGTAAAACGGATTTGACGGATTCGAACGCCTGTTCGTCAACCGCGCGCAAACTTTCCAAAGCCGATGTTAAAACGCGCATCGCCGTCGCGTCTTTTAAGTCAGGCATCGGCGCAAAATTTGTTGAAACGTCGGGGGCGGACGGAAGAACCTTGATAAAAACGGGCGTCAAATGCGGAAAAAAAACGGGGTCTTCGGGTCGTAAAACGCCGGCGTTCGTCACAATCAGCGGACGATCGGCGGCGTTGTCGGGATTGAACACGACGCCTTTGAACACGGCGGGAGGAAAAGGCGACCGATCAGCCGGTCTTGCCTCGGAGGGCGAGTCCGATAAATGCGTTTGCGGCGCGGTTTGAACGGCGGCGGGGGAAGAAATTTCGGATTTCCGAGGCAAGACCGGCTGATCGGTCGCCTTTTCCCCCGAATGCGTCGGAACGGCGCGGGGCGGTTCGGCGGGCGCGGCGGGGGCGGAGGATTGATAGGCAAAAACGGCTTTGACGGGCGGCGCGTCAAGATTAAACGGCGACGATTCGACTGCCGAGATAAAGGACGCGTCGGGCGTCTGCGGAACGGAGGCTTCGACCGGCGGGGACGGCAAAACGGTCGTCGGCAGAACCGTTGTCGCTTTTACTGCGAAAACGGGCGCGTCCGACATGGCGGGGACGGTTCGCTTTGCGGCTTGTTCCGGAAAAAGGACGGCGTTATCGGAGGGCGGAAGCGGATTTTGCGTTTGCGGCGACGGAAGGGGATTGGCGATGATTTCGATCGTGGTCTTCGCATCAAACGGCGCTGTCGGAATCGGAAAAGCGTCGGCGATTTCATCAGCCAATGCGGCGACGGATTCGGGAATGTTCAAAACGGGAAAAGCCGTTACGGTCACGGACACGCCGTCGGACGGGGCGGGAAGGGAAACGTCGGGGGCGGCTGTTCGGGGAAAAACGGTCGTGTCCAATGTGCGTCCGACCTGTTTAATGTCGGGCAGAGGGGCGGAAAACGTGATTTTAAAGCTCAACCCGTCTTTGATGTCGGAGGTCGCAATTTTTATCGTGACGGGTGTTTCGACGCTGACGGGGCGCGGCGATTTGATATCAAAAGACGCTTCCGCGCCGTCGGGCAGGACGACGGTGACGATCGATATTCCAGAATCGTTCGGGGGAAAAACGACGGCGGGCAGGACGGTGCCGACGGGCAACGCCGCCAGTTCGGGCGACGGGGCGATGACGCGGACGGTTGATGCCGCGGGAAAAAAGGCAGTCGTCACCGGATTTTGAAAAACGACGGGACTGCTCATGCGGCACCTATTCTTTGGTCAGGCGGCGGGCGATCGCCAGTACGTCTTCGGCGGCTTCGGTGCTCGGGTGGCGGCGCAGAATGGACGTTTGGTTGCGAATGGCGTCGCGCACGCGCGTGTCGCGGCGAATTACGCCCGCCAGCGGCGGCGAAATGCGCAAAAATCCCTGACACGCTTTCAACAGCGTCGAATAGGTGCGTTCGCCCTCGCGGTAGGAATTTGCTGAATTGACGACGACGCTGACGTTCGGCTGACGCTGATCCATGCACATCATTTTGATGAACGCATAGGCGTCCGTCAGCGACGTGGGTTCGTCCGTACACACGATCATCAGCGATGCGGCGGATTCGGCAAACAGGCGGACGGATTTGTCGACGCCCGCGCCCAAATCGACGATGACGCGATCGTATTGATTCGCCAGCAGACGCAAATCGTCGTCGATCAGTTGCAAACGGTTGATCGGCACGTTCGTCAGCGCGCCCGAACCGGAACGTCCGGCAATGATGTCGAAACCGCCGTCTTCGTAATGACAGACCGCTTGGTTCAACGTGATCTTGCCGGCGATGACGCTGCCCAAATCCTGCGGCGGCATCAGTCCCAGCTGAATGTCGATGTTCGCCAGTCCCAAATCGCCGTCAAACAAAAGCGTTTTCAGACCGCTTTGCGCCAAAGCGTGCGCCAGCGTGATGGAAAACCATGTCTTTCCGACGCCGCCTTTGCCCGATGCGACGGCGATCATGTTGCGAACCTGCGGACGCGCGAGCTTTCTGGGCGCCATGGCGAGAACCTGTTCAGAGCTGTTTTGCGTGGTATTCATGACATATTCCTTGTGACAGAATCGGTTGTTTCTTCCGATGACATTAAAAGCAGTTGCGCCAGCGAAACGGCGTTGATCGGGGACAGTCCGCGCGCGACGTTGCGGCTCATGCTGGCTTCGCACATGGTCAGGCGCCCCGCGTCAGCCGCCGCCATCACGCCGCCGAACCGCCGCGCGGCGTCCAGTCGCGTCGCCATCAGATAAATCGCGCCGGCTTGTCCGAACGCTTCGCCCGTTTCGGCGGATTCGACGGGATCCACCCCGGCGGGCATCACCAGAACGGGCAGGGCGTTCGCCGCCTGCGTGTAGGCGGTCAAATCGTCCATGTCGGATTGTTTGAACGGATTGAAAGCGGGCATGTCGATATAGATTAAATCGCATGTTTTGCGCAAAGCGTCGATGTGCGTTTGCAGGTTTTCGGGCGACCGCGCCTTTAACAGCGTGATGTCCAGAATGTTTGTGAACGCGACCAGTTGTTCCGCCGCGCCCGCGCGCACGGTGTCGGCGGAAATCAATCCGACTTTGCGTCCCGACAGGCACGCGCGCGTCGCCAGCTTGCCCGTCATGACCGTTTTGCCGACGCCCGCCGCGCCAATCAGCATGAACGCCTGTCCTTTGATTTGTTCGGGCAGGGTGTGGAACGTGAACACGGTGTCCAGCGCGGAAGCGAAAGCGACCAGATCGTTTCGTTTGCCGTTTTCGTCGACGCGGAACAGGATTTTATCGATTAAAGCCGTCGGCAAGCCGTGGTAATCCAGCAATTCGCGCAATTTGCGCTTGAACGGGCCTTCTCCGGTTTCGACCGCGTCGTCGCCGTACAGGGCGTTGATTTCGTCATCGGCGGGCGTTTCTTCGATCGCGGCGGTCAGACGCACGCCCATGCCCGTTCCCAAACGCTGGGTCGATACGATGATTGCGTTTTCCCCCAGCTCATGGCGCAACTGATCCATGGCTTCGGACATCGTTTGGGCGGTATAGGTTTTTATCTTCATGGATTAAATCTGTCCTACCGTTCTGATTTTCGCGCGCGGGTGTATCTCGTTTTGCGATATTACCACAGTTGACGGACGAAATCGCTCAATAATTGAACGCACATAGGGACGGATAGCGGGGCTGGTCAGCAAAACGGGCGATTCCCCGCGGGAACCCTGTTCTTCAAACACTTGGCGAACGCGCAAAATAAATTTCTGAATCAGGCTGGGAGGCAGGGAAAGCGTTTTTTCTTCGCCCTGTCCGGTCAAAGACTCGGCGAAATGCTGTTCCCATTCGCCCGACAGGGTCACCAGCGGAATAATGCCGTCGGCACCCGCCGCGGCGTTTGAAATCTGGCGCGACAGGCGCGACCGGACGTGTTCCGTGATGACCATCAGGCTTTGGGTGACGGCGCATGCTTCGGATATTCCCTCTAAGATTGTGGGCAGGTCGCGAATGGACACGCGTTCGTTCAGCAGGTTTTGCAAAACGCGCTGGACGCCGCCGATCGTAAAGCGTTTGGGGATCAGTTCTTCGACCAGTTTCTGCTGATCCTTGTCCAGTTCGCGCAACAGTTTTTGCGTTTCCGTGTAGCTGAGCAATTCCGCCATGTTGGCTTTGACCAGTTCGGTAATGTGCGTCGTGATGATCGTCGGACAGTCCACCACCGTATAGCCGCGGAACATCGCGTCTTCGCGCGCGGTCATGTCGATCCACATCGCCGCCAAACCGAAAGTGGGTTCTTTGGTTTTTTCGCCCTGCAACGCGATTTCTTCGCCGCGAGGATCCATGACCAGCAGTTTGTTCGGACGCAGTTCGCCGCGTCCGGCTTCGGTTTCCTTGATGTACACGACGTACACGTTCGGGGGCAGGCGCATGTTGTCCTGAATGCGAACGGACGGCATGATAAAGCCCGTTTCCAGCGCCAAAGCGCGCCGCAACGCCTTGATTTGATCGGTCAGACGGCGGTTTGACGTGTCGTTGATCAGCGACAAAAGGCTGTATCCCAGTTCCAGCCGCACCAGATCCATTTTCAAAACGCTGGAAATCGGTTCTTCGGCGACGGGCGGCGGCGCGACGGGCAGTTCGGCTTCCTTGATTTCGGCTTCCTTTTTCGCCTGTTGTTGCTGGCGGATCAGAAAATACGCCGTTCCCCCCGTAATCAGTGTCAAAAACAGAAACGGCGCGGCGGGAGTGCCGGGCAGCGTCGCCAGCATGAACGACAGAAACGATGTCATGCCCAGCGCCTTGGGATAATGGGACAACTGACCGAACAGCACTTTTTCCGTGCCGCCCGAAATGCCGGCTTTGGACACCATGATGCCCGCGGCGACGGAAATGATCAGCGCCGGAATTTGCGACACCAAGCCGTCGCCGACCGTCAGGCGCATATAGGTGTCGGCGGCGCGCATGAACGACATGTCATGCTGCAAGACGCCGATCAGAATGCCCGCGATAATATTGATCGCCGTGATGACCAGCCCCGCGATGGCGTCCCCGCGCACGAATTTGGACGCGCCGTCCATCGCTCCGTAAAAACTGGATTCCTGCGACAGTTCGTCACGGCGTTTTCGGGCTTCGGGTTCGTCAATCAATCCGGACGACAAATCGGCGTCAATCGCCATTTGTTTGCCGGGCATGGCGTCCAGGGCGAAACGCGCGGCGACTTCGGCGATGCGTCCCGACCCTTTGGTGATGACCATGAAGTTCACCAAAACCAAAATCGCGAACACGATGACGCCGATGATAAAGTTGCCGCTCATGATGAAACCGCCGAACGCGGCGATGACGTGACCGGCGGCTTCGACGCCTTGCTGTCCGTTCGACAGAATCAAGCGCGTGGACGACAGGTTCAGCGCCAGCCTGAACAGCGTGGTAATCAGCAACACCAACGGAAAGGAAGTGAACTGAATGGGCTTTTCAATGAAAATCGACGTCATCAGCACCAACACCGAAAACGTCAGCGACAAAGCCAACGCCACGTCCAACAGCCACGGCGCCAGCGGCAAAATCAGAATGACCAGCATCAAAACGATGCCCAGCGCCAAAGCGATATCCGACCGTTTGCCCAGAGAAAACAGCCCTTGTTTTATATCGGCGGAGGTCGGCAGCGCGCCTGCTTTGACGGGTTCGTTAGCCATTCACCTTATCCGAAGTCGTTGGGGGCGGGGGGAACGGGCGTTCCCTCCTCCATGTATTGTTTCAGCTTGTTGCGCAGGGTGCGGATCGAAATGCCCAAAATGTTCGCCGCGTGCGTGCGGTTGCCCAACGTGTGTTTCAACGTGCCGATAATCAAATCCTTTTCGACATCGGCGACCGTGCGTCCGACCATGGCGTCCGCCGCCGTTGAATCGGCGAAGGAGCTCGGCGTCCGCATGGACGTCGGCAACCTCTACTCGTCCGACACGTTCTACGACGCGTCGAACCCGTCGCTCAAGTGGGCGGACATGGGCGTGCTCGCCATCGAGATGGAGGCCGCCGCCCTCTACTGCAACGCCGCCTATACGAAAAAGCGCGGACTTTCCCTCTGCTCGATCTCCGACAATATCCTCACCGGCGAGGAGCTTTCGCCCGAGGCGCGGCAGACGAGCTTCACCGCCATGATGAAAATCGCGCTCGAAACAGCCGTGAAGATGGCGGCAGAATCCCAAAAGTAAGGAGATTATCATGCCATGCGCGTGATCGACATTGAAAACATTGTGACCAACATGAAGGACGACACCCGCTTCGTCCTGCGCTGCGAGGAGGTCTTTCACGACAAGATCAGCTCCGCCGCGGCGAGCATTTTAATGAACAAGGGGCAAAAGCCCATCGTCTGCCTGACGGGCCCGAGCGGCTCGGGCAAGACGACGACGGCGATGCGCCTGCGCGAATACCTCGAAAACCTC